>Ga0302046_10000109_pt1 | contig 85983 bp, 81 predicted proteins | sample RVTome_11_FD_200261 | JGI IMG/M metagenome (GOLD analysis project Ga0302046, IMG submission 200261) | Soil microbial communities from uranium-contaminated site in the Upper Colorado River Basin, Wyoming, United States - RVT147D111 (version 2) ... | reverse complement strand
CCTCCCAGCCGACCATCCCGCGCTCGTGCGCGCGGTCGACTGGATGCTCGCCAAGCAGGTGGCGTTGCCCGGGGACTGGCAGGTGAAGCGGCCGCACGTGCAGCCCGGCGGCTGGGCGTTCCAGTACGACAACCCCTACTACCCCGACCTCGACGACACCGCGATGGTGCTGATGGCCCTCGAGAAGGTCAGGGCCGCCGACCCCGACCGCACGCGCCTGGCCAAGGAACGGGGCCTCGGCTGGTTCCTCGGGATGCAGAATCAGGACGGGGGGTGGGCCTCGTTCGACGCCGACAACAACCGCCTCTACCTCAACAACATCCCGTTCGCCGACCACGGCGCCCTGCTCGACCCGTCCACCGAGGATCTGACCGGGCGGGGGCTCGAGCTGCTGGGCACGCTCGGCTACGGGCTCGACTTCGAGCCGGCCGACCGCGCCCTCGACTTCATCCGCCACAGCCAGCGCCACGACGGCCCCTGGTACGGGCGCTGGGGGGTGAACTACATCTACGGCACGTGGTCGGTGCTCCGGGGGCTGGGCGCGATCGGGGTCGATCCGCGCCACGAGTTCGTGCAGCGGGCCGTGCGCTGGCTCCTGCGGCGCCAGAACCCCGACGGCGGCTGGGGCGAGACGTGCGAGAGCTACACCAAGCCCGAGCTGGCCGGGCGCGGGGAGTCGATTCCCAGCCAGACGGCGTGGGCCCTGCTGGCGCTGTTCGCGGCCGGCCATACCGCGGGACCGGCCGTCGATGCCGGCGTCGACTACCTGGTGGGCACGCAGCGGCCCGACGGCTCCTGGGAGGACGCGGTGTGGAACGGCACCGGCTTCCCGCGGGTCTTCTACCTCAAGTACCACCTCTACGCCGGCTACTTCCCGCTCTGGGCCCTCGGCGTGTACCGCAAGCTCCGCATGCATGACTGAGCCGGGCGTCGCACCGGCGCTGCGGCCGCTGGAGGGCCTCGGCCGGTGGGCCATCGGAATCGTCGAGTCCCTCGGCCGGTTCGGCGGCTTCCTGATCCAGGCGATCGTGGCGATGCTGACGCCGCCGTTCAAGCTCGCGCCGCTGCTCGGCCGCATCCACTACATCGGCTTCCGCTCGCTCCTCATCATCCTGCTCACCGGGGCGTTCACCGGGATGGTGCTGGGGCTGCAGATCTTCATCACCCTCTCCCGCTTCGGCTCCGAGGCCTTCCTGGGCCCGGCGGTGGCGCTGTCGCTCATCCGTGAGCTCGGGCCGGTGCTGGCGGCGCTCATGGTGACCGGGCGGGCCGGCTCGGCCCTCACCGCCGAGCTGGGCATCATGCGCATCACCGAGCAGATCGACGCCCTCACCGTCATGGCGCTGTCGCCCATGCGCTACCTGGTGGCGCCGTCCATCCTGGCCGGCATCCTCACCTTCCCGCTCATGACCGCGCTGTTCGACGTGGTCGGCATCCTCGGCGGCTACCTGGTCGGCGTCGAGCTGCTCGGCCTGAGCGAGGGGACGTACTTCGGCGAGATGCAGACCTTCGTGGACCTCGAGGACATCATGACCGGCTTCTGGAAGTCGCTCTCGTTCGGGATCATCGTCACCTGGGTCTGCACCTACAAGGGCTTTCACGTGGCCCGCGGCGCCGAGGGGGTGGCCCACGCCACCACCCAGGCGGTCGTGCTGTCCTCCGTGCTCATCCTGGTCTGGGACTACTTCCTCGGCTCCGTCCTCCAGTAGATGGGCCCGTGAGAGCGCCGGGCCCGTGATCAAAGTCCAGGGGCTGCGGAAGTCGTTCCACGGCCAGCCGGTGCTCCGGGGCATCGACCTCGAGGTGCCGGACGGCTCCATCACGGTCATCATCGGCCGCAGCGGGGGCGGGAAATCGGTCTTCCTCAAGCACCTGCTCGGGCTGCTGCGACCGGACAGCGGGCGCATCGAGGTCGGCGGCGTCGAGGTCACGCGGCTGCGGGGGCGGGCCCTGGACGAGGTGCGCAAGCGCTACGGCGTCGTGTTCCAGGGCGGCGCGCTGTTCGATTCCATGACCTGCCGCGCCAACATCGCCTTTCCGCTGCGCGAGAAGCTCCGGCTGCCCCGCCCCGAGGTCGCCAAGCGGGTGGAGGCGGCCCTGGAGCAGGTCGGGCTGGCCGGCATCGGCGACAAGTACCCGGAGGAGGTCTCGGGCGGGATGCGCAAGCGGGTGGCGATCGCGCGGGCGCTCGTCACCGACCCCGAGATCGTCTTCTTCGACGAGCCGACCACCGGCCTCGACCCGGTGCTCGTCAACACGATCCACCACCTGATCCTCGACCTGCACCACCGCCTGCACTTCACCGCGGTGATGGTCAGCCACGAGATCCCGGAGATCTTCGAGATCGCCGACCGGGTCGGTATGCTGCACGAGGGGCGGATCGTGGAGCTGGGGCCGCCGGCCGCCATCCAGGGGTCGACGAACGAGGTCGTCCGCCAGTTCATTCGAGGCGAACCCGACGCCCGGGCCTGAGCGTTTTCGGGGGGAGGAGCGGCCATGGATCGGCGTGTCAACATCGGGGTTGGACTGTTTCTGGTGCTCGGCATCTTGGCATTGGGCTACCTTTCGATTAAACTGGGGCGCGTTTCGCTCCTGGGCGCCTCCGGCTACCCCGTCACGGTAGACTTTCCCTCGGTGGGAGGGCTGAAATCGGGGTCGACCGTCGAGATCGCCGGAGTCGAGATCGGCCGCGTCGAGTCGATCGGCCTGGCCGACTATCAGGCGCGGGTCGTCCTCCGGCTCCAGCGCGACGTCCAGCTCCAGGAGGACTCGATCGCCTCGATCAAGACCAAGGGGCTGATCGGCGAGAAGTACGTGCGGATCAGCCCGGGGGGCTCCGACAAGATCATCCCGCCCAACGGGCGCATCCGGGAGGTCGAGGCCCCCGTCGACTTCGAAGAGCTGCTCTCGAAGTACATCTTCGGCAAGGTCTAGGTGAGGAGGGTTCGGATGACCCCGTTGTTCCGCCGCGCCGCGCTCGCGCTCGCCCTGGCGCTCGTCGTGGGCGGGCTGGCCGCCCCGCCCGCCGCCGCCGGCGCGCCGAGCGATCAGCTGAAGTCGCAGATCGATCGCGTGCTCAAGGTGCTCGACGACGCCGAGCTGAAGAAGGAGGCCAGGGCCGCGGAGCGCCGGGGCGCGGTCCGGAAGATCGCCAACGAGATCTTCGACTTCGGCGAGACCGCCCGCCGCTCGCTGGGCCCCCACTGGCAGGCCCGCACGCCGGCCGAGCGCGAGGAGTTCGTGCAGCTCTTCACCGATCTCCTGGAGCGCTCGTACATCTCCCGGGTCGAGCTGTACGGGGGCGAGAAGATCCAGTTCCTGGGCGACACCACCGAGGGCGACCAGGCCCGGGTGCAGACCAAGCTGCTGACCAAGAGCGGCAGCGACATCCCCATCGAGTACCGCATGCACCGCAAGGGCGACCGCTGGCTCGTCTACGACGTGATCATCGAGGGCGTGAGCCTCGTCGCCAACTACCGGACCCAGTTCAACAAGATCATCCGGACCTCCTCCTACCAGGAGCTGGTCCGGAAGATGAAGACCAAGCAGGACGAGCTGGCGAGCGGGCAGTCGTGAACGCGGTCATCCTCATCGCCGGCGTCGCGCGCCGGCTGGCGCCGCTGACCGACACCACCCACAAGGCCCTGCTGCCGGTGGGCGGCCGGCCGGTCCTCGGCCGCATGCTGGAGGCCCTGAACGCCGCCGGCATCCGCCAGGCCACGCTGGTCCTCGGCCACTGCGCCGACCAGGTCCGCGGCGCGGCCGGCGAGCGGGTGGGCCGCATGACGATCCGCTACGTTCACAACCCCGAGTACACGCGGGGCTCGGTGATCTCGCTCTACGCGGCCCGCCAGTGCCTGCGCGAGCCGGCGCTGGTGATGGACGCCGACGTGATTTTCCCCCGGGAGTTCCTCGGCCGGCTGCTGGCGCTGCCGGCGCCGAGCGCCCTGCTGGTCGACCGCGGCTTCAGCGACACCGGCGAGGAGGTCAAGATCTACACCCGCGGCGACCGGGTGATCGCGCTCGGCAAGAAGGTCGTGCCGGAGGCGTGGGACGCCGTGGGCGAGGGCGTCGGGTTCTTCAAGTGCGGCGTCGAGGCCGCCCCCGAGCTGGTGCGCTGCCTGGGCAAGGTGATCGAGGACAGCGACGGCCTCGGCGAGTGGGAGGACGCGATCAACCTGCTCGTGCCCCGCCGCCACGTCGGCTGGGCCGACGTCACCGGGCTGCCGTGGACCGAGATCGACTTCGTCGAGGACCTGCGCCGCGCCGAGACCGACGTGCTGCCCCGCGTCGTCCGGCTCGACGGCGCGTGATCCGCCAGGCCGCGCTCTACTTCGCCACCGCCGACGACGTCCAGGCCGCCCGCCTTCGCGTGATCGGCCGCCCGCTGGCCTTCCGCGTCATCCTCGCCGCGGTCCGGGCCGGCGCCCGCCGCGTTGCGCTGCCGCCGGCGCTGCGCAGTCCCGACCTCGACGCCGCGCTGGCGACCTCCCCCACCGCTCGGGCGGCGGTGGCCTGGCTCGACGCGCCGGAGGCGCTCGCGCCCGAGCCGGTGCTGCTCTTGCCCGCCGCCGCGCTGGCGCCCGCGTCCGCGCTGCGCCGGCTGCTGCAGGGGCCCGCCGGCCGCGTGCTCGCCGGGTCGCAGGCCGCCGGGGCGCCGGCCGTCACCGCGGACGGCGGCCTGCTGGAGGCGGTGCAGGCGCCGCTGCGCGCCGGCGCACCGATCGGCGACGACCTGGACCGCGAGCTGAAGGCACGGGTGCCGGCCACCGTGGGGGGCGACGGATGGTTCGTCCGGGTCACCGGCCCGCGGACGGCGGCCGACGCCGAGGCGCGCCTGTGGCGCGACCTCGGCTCGCCGATCGACACGCGCCTGGACGTGGCCGTCCACCGCCGGCTCTCCAGGCCGGTGACACGCGCCGCGGTGGCGCTGGGCCTCACGCCCAACGCGATCACCGTGGCCAGCGGCGCGGTGGGGCTGGCGGCGGCCGCGGCGTTCTCGCGGGCCGACATGGCCGCCGTGCTCGCCGGCCTCGCCCTCTACGTCGTGGCCGTCGTGCTCGACCACGCCGACGGCGAGGTGGCGCGGCTGACGCTCACGGAGTCGAGGCTGGGCGAGTGGCTCGACATCGTCCTCGACACCGCCGTGCACGCGGCGCTGGCGCTGGCGCTGGGCCAGGCTGCCGCCCGGATCACGGGCCAGGGGCTCGGGGCGGGCGCCGTCGCGGCCGCCGGCGTGATCGCCAGCGCCGCCGTGGGCAAGCGGTGGCCTCCGGCGCCGATCGGCCGCCGCGGGCTCCTCGACGGGCTGACCTCGCGCGACGGCTTCTACGCGATGCTCGTCGTCTTCATCGCGCTCCGGACCGCCGCGCCGGCCTGGCTCCCCGTGCTGATGATCGCCGTCGCCGCCGGCACCCACGCGTACTGGATGGCGCGGCTCACGCTCCTCCGGCGCGCACGGGTCTCCGAAACACGGCCCTGAAGCCGAAGTACGCGACGGCGTCCTTCAGGTTGGACACGAGCCGCTTGACCGGGTGCATCGAGGGGTCCGTCACGTATTCCAGGGTGAGGCTGACCCGCTCCTCGCCCGCTCCCAGCGGCGTGATGGCGTGCCACAGCTTGTCGCCGTTGAAGAGGACGAACGTCCCCGGATGGGTGGCCAGCCGCACTTCGACCGGCGCCCGGGCGGGGTCGTCCTTGTAGAGCTGGCAGACGAGGCGGCTCGACGAGCGCTCGACGAGACCGACCAGGACCGTGTAGCGGGCGCCGCGATAGTACGACGTGTCGAAGTGGAAGCCGATGTGGTCGCCCGGCTCCGTGTAGAAGTACAGCGCGCACGCGTGCGGGTCGCCGGGCGGGCAGGGCTGCAGGCGGCGCCCGGCCAGGCCTTCCAGGAACGCGATGAAGGCGGGGGCGCGGTAGAGCGCCAGGATCGTGGGGGCCTGCTCGACCAGCGTGTGGAAGCCGACGCTGCCGCCCTTCTTGTGGCGCGGGATGTAGTTGCGGTTGATGGCCGGCCGCACCCGCTCGACCTCGGCCACCATGCGCGCCACCAGCGGAAGCGGCAGCCACCGCTCGAGATGGACGAACTCGTTCTGCTCCCAGTACGTGCGGCGGAGCGCGTCCAGGTCGACGCGCTCGAGCGCCCGCGCCACCGAGTCGGCCACCACCGTCATCGTCTCGCTCATCCACGACCTCCCTGGCCCGGACCGCGGCCCAGGATACTACAGGGGGCGTGGTACACTGGCCTCGCCATCACATCGCGCCCACCGCCGGTTCGCCGTGCGCCCCGGCGGATCTCGTCTCGAGCCAGGAGGCCGGCTGTGGGATCCGTTCGAGTCGCCATCATCGGGGTCGGAAACTGCGCGTCGTCGCTCGTCCAGGGCATTCATCACTACCGGCAGGCGCCGCCCGACGCCTTCATCCCCGGGCTGATGCACGCCCGGCTCGGCGACTACCACGTGGGCGACATCGAGTTCTCGGCCGCCTTCGACATCGATGCCCGCAAGGTCGGCCGCGACCTCGGCGAGGCGATCTTCGAGGCGCCGAACAACACCGTCCGGTTCGCCCCGGTCCCGCGGCTCGGGGTGCCGGTGCATCGCGGGATGACGCACGACGGGCTCGGCACGTACCTGACCCAGATGATCGACAAGGCGCCGGGGGCGACCGCCGACATCACCGGCATCCTGCGCGAGACCGGCACCCACGTGGTGGTGAACTTCCTGCCGGTCGGCAGCGAGATGGCCACCAAGTGGTACGTCGAGCAGGTGCTCGACGCCGGCTGCGCGTTCGTCAACTGCATCCCGGTGTTCATCGCGCGGGAGGCCTACTGGCGGCGGCGCTTCGAGGACCGCGGCCTGCCGATCGTGGGCGACGACGTGAAATCGCAGGTGGGCGCCACCATCGTGCACCGCGTGCTCACCCGGCTCTTCATGGAGCGCGGCGTCCGCCTCGAGCGCACCAGCCAGCTCAACTTCGGCGGCAACACCGATTTCTACAACATGCTGGAGCGTGACCGGCTCGTCTCCAAGAAGACGTCCAAGACCGACGCCGTCCGCTCGCAGCTCGCCCACGACCTGCCCGCCGAGGCGGTCCACATCGGGCCCAGCGACTACGTGCCGTGGCTCGAGGATCGCAAGTGGGCCCACATCCGCCTGGAGGGCCGCGGCTTCGGCGAGCAGCCGATCACCGTGGAGCTGAAGCTCGAGGTGTGGGACTCGCCCAACTCGGCCGGCGTCGTCATCGACGCCATCCGCTGCTGCAAGCTCGCGCTCGACCGCGGGCTCAAGGGCGGCCTGCTGGCCCCCTCCGCCTACCTCATGAAGTCGCCGCCCGAGCAGTGGTCGGACGACGTCGCCCACGACCGCCTCGAGCGGTTCATCGCCGGCGAAGAGTAGGCTTGACGGCGACCTCGCGGACCGGGCGCCTCCTGCGCCGGCTGGTGCGGGCCTCGTGCCGGCGCCCCCGCCTCACGATCCTGGCCGCGGTGGCGCTGGCCGCCGCCGCGGTCCTCTACGCGCTCCTCGCGCTCACCTTCGCCACCTCGACGCGCGCGCTGCTGCCCCGCAACGAGCCCTACATCGAGCGCTACGTCGAGTACGACCGCGAGTTCGGCGAGCTGGACGACCTGGCCATCGTGGTGGAGGCGCCCTCGCTGCCGGAGGCGACGGTGTACGCGGGGCGGCTCGTGCGCGAGCTCAAGGCCGCCCGGGTGCCGCTGACGCGGATGGCCTACCGGATCGACCCCAGGCAGTTCGAGGGCCGCGCGCTGCTCTACCTCTCCCTGGAACGCCTGACCGAGATCCGCGAGCGCATCTTCGACTACCAGGAGTTCATGGAGGCCTTCGCGGCGCGGCCCACCCTCGATCAGCTGGTGGACGGCGTGGCGACGCAGATCGCCAACGCGTTCCTGGGCGGTTTCCTGGACCTGGGCCTGTCGGAGGGCAAGGGGTCGCTCGACCTGCGCTTCGTGCGCGACCTGATGAGCCAGATCTCGACCCGGCTGGACCGGCCGGCGCCGTACCACTCGCCGTGGGGCGCGCTCTTCGCGGTCGGCGGCGACAGCGCCGGCGCCGGCTACTTCCTCTCCGACGACCAGCGCCTGCTGTTCATCCTGGCCGAGCCGGAGAGCCAGGAGGGCAGCTTCACCGGCAACCGGGCCGCCATCGAGGGCGTGCGGGCGGTGGTGGCGGGCCTCAAGAGCGAGTTCCCCGACGTCAACGTCGGGGTCACCGGCAAGCCGGCCCTGTCCAACGACGAGATGACCGCCGCCTTCGGCGACAGCCAGCGCGCCACCTACCTGGCGTTCGGGCTGACCCTCGCCCTGCTGGTCCTGGCGTTCCTGCGGGTGGGCAAGCCGGTCCTCATGCTGGTGGTGCTGGCGCTGAGCCTGTGCTGGTCGATCGGCGTGACGACGCTGGTCGTCGGCCACCTCTCGCTGTTCTCGGTGATGTTCATCTCGATCGTCATCGGCATCGGCATCGACTACGGCATCTACTTCCTCTTCCGCTACGAGGAGGAGCTGTTCCTGGGGCGCAATCTCAGGGAGGCGCTCGAGATCACCGCCGCTCGCAGCGGCCCCGGCATGCTGCTGGGGGCCGTCACCGCGGCGGGCACGTTCTACGTGCTCATGCTGACCGACTTCCGAGGAGTGCAGGAGCTGGGCTTCATCGCCGGCACGGCCATCCTGCTCGCCTGGCTGGCGACGATGACGGTCCTGCCGGCCGTGCTGGTGGTGGTCGACCGCCGCCACGCCGCCCGGCCGCGCGGCACCGTGCCGCGCGCGATCGCGCTGGAGTCGGTCCACGTCCCCCTGGTGGACCGCCTCACGGCGTACCCGCGCACCGTGCTCGCCGGCGCCGCCGCGCTGGCCGTGGCCAGCGCGCTCGCGCTCGGCGGGGTCGAGTTCGACTACAACCTGCTGAATCTTCAAGCCGAGGGGACGGAATCGGTCGACTGGGAGAAGAAGATCCTGGCGACCTCGGGCCGCTCCGGCTTCGCGGCGCTGTCCAGCGCCGACACGCTGGACGAGCTGCGCCGCAAGCAGGAGGCGTTCCGCCGGTTGCCGACGGTGTCCGAGGTGGATTCGGCGCTCCTGCTGATCCCCGACCAGCAGGCCGAGAAGCGCAAGGTCATCGCCGATTTCGCGCCGATCGTGGCCCCGGTCCGGGTGAACCGGGCGATCCGCCTGGATCTGGGGCGGCTGATCACCGCGCTGGAGACGCTCAAGCGACGGTTCGAGATCGCCGCCAACGAGGCGCCGGCCGGCGACCCCAAGCGGGAGCTGACCCGGACCGCACAGGACATCGGGCGCCTCGTGATCAAGGTGCGTCAGAGCGATCCCGACACGGCGACCGCCGCGCTCACCCTGCTCCAGCGCCAGGTCTACCGCGACTTCGTCACCAGCTTCCAGCGGCTGCAGAGCAACCTCTCCCCCCGCCTGGTGGGGCTGGCCGACGTGCCGCCGGAGATCCGGCGCAAGTTCATCAGCGACCGGGGCCGGTTCCTGCTGCAGATCCATCCCGCCGTCGACATCTGGGACCGCGACGGCGCCGGCCGCTTCGTCGCCGACCTCCGCGCGGTGGATCCGCAGGTGACCGGCACGCCGATCATCACCCACGAGGCGATCTTGCTGATGGAGCGGGCGTACAAGCAGGGCACGGTCTACGCGATCATCCTGGTGTCCGGGCTCACGTTCCTCATGCTCCGCCGGGTGCGGGAGACGCTGCTGGCGCTGCTGCCGCTCGGCCTGGGGCTGGTGTGGACGATCGGCCTGATGTACGTCTTCGACCTCAAGTTCAACCTCGGCAACGTCTTCGGCCTGCCGCTGATCCTGGGCGCCGCCTCCGAGTACGGCCTCAACATCGTCATCCGCTTCATGGAGGGCCGCGAGCACGGCGGCCCCCTCATCGCGCGCTCGACGATCATGGCCGTGCTCGTCAACGGCCTCACCACCGTCGTGGGCTTCGGCAGCCTCATGCTGGCCCATCACCGCGGCATCTTCGGCCTCGGCCTGCTCCTCACGCTGGGCTCGGCGGCCAGCCTGATCGCCGCGCTGATCGTGCTGCCGGTGCTGCTACGGCTGCTCCACCGGCCGGTGGCGCCGCCGCCGCCACCGGTCGAACGCGTGGAGGCTGTCCCCGCCGGGTAGCCGACGGTTCGTGGCCGTTCCCTCCTACCCCCTCCCCGACCGCGACAGCGCTGGCGGGTCACGCGTTCCGCAACGCGTGAAGAGCCTGGGGATCGTCGAAGTTCTGACGGCGCCTCACAGGCCATGGCAGAACACGCTACGTCGCGTAGTATCATTCGCTGCGTGCGTCCATGGCAGCCGGTCCTCGACGGCCGAGAATCATGGGTGACTGTGCGCTCCGTGACTCGCGACACCAGGGGGCGTCCGGGGACGAGCTTCCCGTGCACCCGTCGTCGGCATTCCCGGTCCATCCCTTGTGATGTCCTTGACCACGCGCGAGAGGAGGCCAGCAATGGTCAAGAGGAAGTCCGCACGACAGTCAGCGACGCGAACGAGGGCGAACGCAGCAACGCGACGAACTGCTGTGCGCACCCCGCCGCCACGACGACGCGCGGCCAGGGGCCCCGGCGGTCGTGGCACGCCGGCCGCGGCAATCCAGGGCTGGCCGACCGATCCGATGGGTGGTGTCCCCCCGTTGCATCTCACGGCACCAGCACTTCCCGGGTCGCCGCTTCCCACGCGGATCATCGCTCCGGCAAACGCGCCCCTCGCACAGGTCCATGCGCTGGGGACCGACGGGTTTCGGTACTGGACCGCCGCTGAGGCGCTCCGTCGATCCGCCGCCTTCTGGGCAGCCGCAGGTGCACGAGGCTGGCATCCGGACGTCGGAGCGTCGATCCCGGTTCGCCTGGACGACGGCGTCGATCTGAACGCGTACTATGCACGGAACACCTTTCCCCCGGAGGATATCAAGCAAGGCCTCTCGTTCTTCCACGACACCGTGCGCGATGCGACCGACGGCCGGCTGGTCACGGTGTTTTCGGGTGAGAGCCCCGACGTCGTGGCCCATGAGCTCGGTCACGCCGTGCTCGACACGTTGAAGCCCGTACTGTTCGAGCTTGCATCGATCGAAGCGGCCGCGTTTCACGAGTCGTTCGGCGACATGAGCGCGATTCTCACGGCGCTGCAGCTGCCGTCGGTGCGGCAAGCGGTCCTCGAGGAGACTCACGGTAGCCTGCGACGCAATTCCTCGGTGTCGCGAGTGGCAGAGCAACTCGGCTTTGCGATCCGGCAACGGAACCCTGCCGCGGTGGACCGCGATAGTCTGCGCAACGCCGCGAACTCGTTCGTCTACGTGGATCCGTTGACGTTGCCGTCGAGTGGCCCAGCCACGACGCTGACGCGCGCCGCGCACAACTTTTCGCGCGTGTTCACCGGGGCGTTTCTCGAGGTGCTTGGCGGTATGGTGACGCGCACTTCCGCTCGCCCGCGCGTTGACGACCTCGAGAAGGCAAGCCTCGACATGGGGCGGCTCCTCGCCCAGGCGGCCGGGGATGCACCCGTCAGCACGAAGTTCTTCCAGGCCGTCGCGGAGCAAATGGTGCTCGCCGACAGTGCGCTGTTCGACGGACAATACGCCGAAGCGTTGACCACCGCGTTCATCAGACGTGGATTGATGTCCGTGCGATCGCTGGCCGCGCCCGAGGCCGTGGGTGCGGCAACGCCTGCACGCGCCGCCGCCGCAGCAGTGCGGTTCTCCGCGGCAGCCGCGGGACGCGCACCCAGCCGAGCGGCGGCCCCCTCGGACACACCCGTCAAGGTCGCCATTGACGGTGCCACACTGGGCCTTGCCGTCAAGACGTTGTACGTCGAAGCGCCGCCGGTGGACGATGCAGCGACCCCGACGTCGATGATGGCGGGAATGGCCGCCCGCGAAATCACCAGCATGCCACGCATGGCTGACGTTCATGCGTTTGTCGAGGCGCTCATCGTTCGCGGTCGGGTCAACGTCGCCCCCACGGCAGGCCGTCGCCGCGGGCTCGCCGCAAGCCTCTCACAGGCACGCAAGCATGCGACGCACTACCTCGACAAGAGAGCGGATGGCGCGCTGGAACTGAAACGAATCGCGTTCGAATGCTGCTGAGGAGTGGGCGCGGTACAATCTCGGGAGAGGTTGGACCATGCCCAAGCCCATCAAGAAACGGCGCGTCATATCGAAACGCAAGGCCGTCAAGAGCAAAACGGCAAAACACAAGGCCAGGAATCGCGGCACCGCGCCAGCGCCGCGGCCGTCAACGACGATCCAACGGCCGACGCCCGAAGAAGAGGCGGCCTTCACCGAGGCGCTGATCGAGTCCGGCCAGGCAGCGCGACTGGACAAAGAGGGCAAGCTGCCCGCCGGGGCGACGCACAAGATCGTCGAGGACGAGGCGGGAAATGTGAAAGTCGTGCGGCGGCGCTTTTCGATTGCGTGACAGACGGGCGGGGCTGTCAGCCCTCCGAACGCGGCGGCTATAGCCGCGTGACCTCCACCAGGTTGGAGTGGAACGCGGGCCCGCCGCCCATGTCGGTGGTGCGGTCGTCGGTGAGGACGTTGACGCCGCGGCCGCCGGGGTGGAAGCGGTGCCACCAGATGCCCTCGATGACGGCCACCCCGGGGCGGGTGGCGCCGGTGACCTGCGCGGTGAACCGGGCGGCGCCGCGCGCGCTCTCCACCCGTACCCCATCGCCGTCGGCGATGCCGCGGGCGGCGGCGTCGGCGGGCGCCAGCATCACCCTCGGCGTGCCCTGACGGCGCCGCAGCAGCGCCGACTGGCTGAAGGACGAGTTCAGGAAGAAGCGGTTGGGCGGCACGATGCACTGCAGCGGGTAGCGCGCGATCGAGGCGCCGTCGGCCGGCCCCTCCCGCAGCGGCGTCCACGTCGGCAGCGGGGGCAGGCCGCGGGCGGCCAGGCGCTCCGAGTAGAGCTCGACCTTGCCGGAGTCGGTCGGCGCGCCGCCGGCGAACGGCAGGTAGGGGCGCGGCAGGTTCAGGCGCACGGAGCCCTCGGCGCGCAGCCGCTCGTACGTGATGCCCTCCAGGGTCGCATCGCCGCCCGCTAGCAGCTCGTGGATCAGCGCGGCCGGCGATTTCGCGTAGTGCGTCTCGGCCACGCCGAGCGCCCGCGCCAGCATCCCGCACACCTCCCAGTTCGAGCGCGCCTCGCCGGGCGGCGCCACCACCGGCTGCGCGAGCTGGAGGTAGAACTGGCCATAGGAGCGATACAGGTCCTCGTGCTCCATCGAGGTCGTGGCCGGCAACACCAGGTCGGCGGAGAGCGCGGTATCGGTCAGCACCTGCTCGTGCACCACCGTGAACAGGTCCTCGCGGGCGAGCCCCTCCAGCACCAGGCGCTGGTTGGGGCAGACGGCCGCCGGGTTGGCGCTGTAGACGTAGAGCGCCTTGACCGGCGGCGCCAGCTCCGGATCGGTCAGCGCGCGGCCGAGCTGGATCATGTTGATCACGCGCGGCGGCGCCCCCGGCATCAGGTCGGGACGCTCGAGGACGGTGTAGTCGAACCCGGCGGCGCCGCCCGAGGACAGCAGCGCGCCGCCGTGCGGGTCGGCGTAGGCGCCGGTGAGCGCGGGCAGGCAGGCCAGCGTCCGGCACGTCATGCCCCCGTTGTCGTGCCGGGAGAGCCCGATGCCGACCCGGATGAACGACCGTCGCGTCGCGCCGTAGCGCCGGGCGAACCCGACGATCGCCTCCTCCGGCAGCCCCACGATCGGCGCCACCCGCGACGGGCTCCACGCACGCACGTGCTCGGCCAGACGGTCGAAGCCCACCGTCGCCCGCTCGACGTACCGGCGGTCGACCCGATCCTCGGCGATGAGCACGTGCATCATCGCCAGGGCCAGCGCGCCGTCGGTGCCGGGCCGCACCATCAGGTGCTCGTCGGCCTGCTGCGCCGTCGGCGTCCGGTAAGGGTCGATCGTCACGACGTACGCGCCGGCCGCGCGGGCCTGCTTGACCAGCGTCATGACGTTGATCGTCGAGTACGCGGCGTTGATGCCCCACAGCACGACGAGGTCGGCGCCCACCATCTGCTCGGAGTCGTTGCCGGTGACGGCGCCCACGGTGACGCGCCAGCCCGCGTAGGCGGTGGAGATGCAGATCGTGCGGTCGAGCCGGCTGGCGCCCAGCGCGTGGAACAGCGGGTGGCCAGCGTAGTACTGCACCTGGCCCATCGAGCCCGCGTAGGAAAAGGGCAGGATGGCCTCCGCCCCGTGGGCCGCGATGATCGCCCGCCAGCGGCGGGCGATCTCGGCCACGGCGGCATCCCAACCGACCGGCTCGAACCGCCCGGCGCCCTTGGGGCCGACCCGCCGCAGCGGCTCGGTGACGCGCAGCGGAGAGTGGACACGCTCGGCGTACTCGCGCACCTTGCCGCAGATCACGCCGCGGGTGAACGGGTGGCGGGGGTCGCCGGTGACCGCGGTGATCCGGCCGGCGTCGGTCGTGACCTCGAGGCTGCACGCCGATGGGCAGTCGTGCGGGCATACCGAGCGCATCACCCGGATAGTAGACTATGATCCCCCGCGATGCTGCACGCCCTCCTCGAGATCCACCGCCGGCTCAACCCGTTCACCACGCCCGAGGCCAGGCGCTTCGCCCTGCTCTTCAGCGTCGTCTACTTCGCCCAGGGCATGTGGTACCTGCCCAACCAGACGATCACGATCGTCCTCAAGGACGCCGGCTTCACCGCCGGCGGCGTGGCCAACTTCTTCGTGGTGGCCACGGCGCCGTGGCTCATCAAGCCGCTCTACGGCCTGATCTCGGACTTCTTTCCCCTCTTCGGACGCCGGCGCCAGAGCTATTTCATGCTCACGACGTCGATGGCGGCGACGGCAGGCTTGGCGCTGGCGGTCAGCGGCACCCGCGACGACTGGCCGCTGCTCGTCGGCTTCACGGTCATGGGGCTGGGGCTGGCGTTCACCGACGTCCTCACCGACGCGCTGATGGTCGAGAACGGCCGCCGCCTCGGCCTGACCGGCGCCTTCCAGTCGATGCAGTGGGCCGCCATCTACGTGTCGGCCATCCTGGTGGGCGAGGTCGGCGGCCGCCTGGCCGAGACGCGCAGCCTCGTCCCCGCCTTCGTGCTGGCGGCCGCGTTTCCGCTGCTCTCGCTGGTGACGGCCGCCACGTTCCTGCGGGAGCCGCGGGTCCCGGCCGACCGCGCCGCCCTGCGGAGCACGCTCCTCGCGGTGCGCGGCGCTCTCCGCACGCGGCACGTGTGGGTGGTGTCCGGCTTCATCTTCTTCTTCATGTTCAGCCCCTCGTTCGGGCCGGGCTTCCTCTTCTACCAGACCGACCGGCTCGGCTTCAGTCAGCAGTTCATCGGCCGGCTGGCCGCACTGCAGGCGCTCGGCTCGGTCGTGGGCGCCCTCACCTACGCGCCCCTGTCGCGCCGGTGGCCGCTCAAGCGCTCGATCGTGGTCACCATCGGGCTCAGCGCGGCCTGGACGCTCGTGTACCTGCTCTACCGGGGCGCGTGGTCGGCGGTCGCCATCGATCTCGTCTACGGCTGGGTCTACATGGTCACGACGCTGGCTTTCCTGGAGCTGGCCGCCAAGGCCTGCCCCCGGCACGTGGAGGGCACCTTCTTCGCGCTCATGATGTCGGTCTACAACGCCGGCGTGCAGCTCTCGCAGTGGACGGGCGGGCACCTCTACGACGCGATCGGCTTCGAGTGGCTGGTGGTGATCTCCACGGTGACGACCCTGCTCGCGTGGTTCCTGGTGCCGCTCGTGCGGATCGATGACATCGAGGCCAGGGCGCGCGGCGAGGCCGTGACGGTCGGGTGAGCGCGTTCCTCGAGGGCTTCGGTGCGGGCCGCGCCTTGACACTGCCGGGCCGCGCGGCTATGGTCGGGCGGTCCCGCGGCGCCAGGAGACACAGAGGAGGCCTCGCGATGATGCGGCTCATGATCGCAGTGGCAGTGCTCGCTTGGGCCGCTGTCGGCGCGGTGACACCCGTGCCCGCCCAGGACGCCTATCCGACGCGGCCCGTCACCATCGTCGTCGCCTTCCCGCCGGGCGGCCTCGCCGACCTGACCGCGCGTCCGGTGGCCGCCGCCCTCGAGCGGATCCTCAAGCAGCCGGTCGTCGTGCTCAACAAGCCCGGCGCCGCCGGCGGCGTGGGCAACCAGTTCGTGGCCAACAGCAAGCCCGACGGCTACACGCTGCTCATGGCCCTCGTGAGCGTGTCGGTGCTGCCGGAGGTCGACCGGCTCTTCGGGCGGCCCACGACGTACACCCGCGACCAGCTCGTCGGGATCGCCCGGGTGAACGCCGAGCCCTCGATCATCACCGTGCGGGCGGAGTCGCCGTGGCAGACGCTGAAGGACCTCGTGGAGGACGCGCGCAAGCGGCCGGGCCAGATCACGTTCTCGTCGTCGGGCCTCTACGGAGCCTCCCACGTGCCGTTCGAGATGTTCCTGCACGCCGCGGGCGTGCGCATGCGCCACCTGCCCACGACCGGCGGCGGCCCGATGATGAACGCGCTGCTCGGCGGCCACGCCGACACGACCGCGAGCACCACGGTGCTCGTGTCGCCCCACGTCAAGGCCGGCAAGCTCCGGCTGCTGGCCCACACGGGGACCGAGCCGCTCAAGGCCTTCCCGGAGGTGCCGTCCTTCAAGTCGCTCGGCTACGTCGTCGAGTACGCGGCGTGGGCCGGCCTGGTCACCCCTCGCGCCACGCCGCCGCACGTGATCACGATCCTCCGGGACGCCATGCGGCGGGCGGTCAAGGAGCCCGAGGTGATGAACGCGCACGCCAGGCTCGACTCGCCCATCGCGTACCTGGACGCCGACGAGTTCAACGACTTCTGGGCGAAGGATGCCAGCAAGCTGGCGGACGTCATCAAGGCGATCGGCAAGGTGGAGAGCGCGAAGTAACGCGCGGCGTGCTGACGTCGAAGCGGGTGGCCGGCGGCGTCCTCGTCCTCATCGGCGCCGTCGCGCTCTGGGAGGGCCTGCGCTTCCCCTTCGGCACGCTGTGGCGGCCGGGCCCGGCCTACATGCCGGCGCTCCTGTCGGTGGTGCTGATCGCCATCGGCGTCGTGCTCATCGTCGCCCGCGACGGCGGCGTCCGGCTCGCCGAGATGGCGTGGCCCGAAGCCCGCCACGCCCTCGCCATCCTCGGCGTGTGCGCCTTCATCGCCCTCACCCTCGAGCGCCTGGGGTGGCGGCTGGCCGTCGCCGGCGCGCTGCTCGTCATCCTGGGGCTCCTCGAGCGCCGGGGCGTGGTGTTCACGGTCGCGCTCACGGTCGCCATCGCCTTCGGCTCGTTCTACCTGTTCAACGACCTGCTCAAGGTGCCGCTGCCGCGCGGCGCGCTCGGGTTCTGAGCCGTGGCCGAGACCATCCAGAACCTCTACGTCGGCTTCGCCATCGCCCTGTCGCCGGGCGTCCTCGTCTACGCCTTCCTCGGCTGCCTGGTCGGCACGCTGGTCGGCGTGCTGCCCGGGGTGGGGCCGCTGGCGGGCATCAGCCTGCTGCTGCCGCTGACGTTCGGCCTCGACGCCACCCGCGCGCTGGTGATGCTGGCGGGGATCTACTACGGGGCGATGTACGGCGGCTCGACCACCTCGATCCTGATGCGGATCCCGGGCGAGACCGCCTCCGTGATGACCTGCATCGACGGCTATGCGATGGCCCGCAAGGGCCGGGCGGGGCCCGCGCTCGCCATCTGCGCCGTCGGCTCGTACGTCGCGGGCACGGTGAGCGTCGTCGCCCTCATGCTCCTGGCGCCGCCGCTGGCCGAGTTCGCCCTGCGCTTCGGCCCGCCGGAGTACTTCGCGCTGCTGCTCCTCGGGCTCCTCGTGCTCGCGTACATGAGCCCGGGCTCGATGCTGAACGGCCTGGCCATGGCCGCGCTCGGCCTGCTGCTCGGCATGGTCGGCATCGACCAGATGAGCGGCTTCCTGCGCTACGCCTACGGCCTGCCCGAGCTGGCCGACGGGGTGGGTGTCGTGGCCGTCGCCGTCGGGCTGTTCGGCCTCGGCGAGATCCTCTTGACGGCGGGGCGGGCGCAGCCGCCGGAGGTCATCAAGCCGCGGCTGCGCGACCTGATCCCCTCGCGCCAGGAGTGGCGGGAGGCGAACATGCCCATCTGGCGCGGCACGCTGCTCGGCTTCGTCATCGGCGTCATCCCGGGCGCCGCGCACGTGATCTCGACGTTCGTCTCGTACGCGCTCGAGCGGCGGATCTCGCGGACGCCGGAGGAGTTCGGCCGTGGCGCGGTGGCCGGCGTGGCGGGCCCGGAGTCGGCGAACAACGCGGCGACGTCGGGGGCCTTCGTGCCGATGCTCGCCCTCGGCGTGCCGGGGGTGCCGGTGGCCGCGCTGCTGCTGGCGGCGATGATGATCCACGGCGTGACGCCGGGGCCGCTGCTGATCAAGAACGATCCCCAGATCTTCTGGGCGTTCATCGCGTCCATGTACGTCGGCAACTTCGTGCTGCTGATCCTGAACCTCCCGCTGGTCGGCCTGTTCGTGAACCTGCTGCGGATCCCGTACCCGGTGCTGTATCCCATCGTGCTGGTCTGCTCGATCCTGGGCGTCTACGCCGTGGGCAACAGCATCGTGGACGTCTGGCTGATGCTGGCCGCCGGCGCCCTCGGCTACGTGCTCCGCAAGCTCGACTTCGAGCCGGCGCCGATCGTGCTGGGGCTGGTCCTGGCCCCGATGCTCGAGATGGCCCTCCGCCAGTCGCTGTCGATGTCCGACGGCAGCTACGCGATCTTCGTCTCCCGGCCGATCTCCGCGACCCTGCTCGCCGTCGGCGTCCTCCTCGTCCTGCTCGCGCTGCGGCCGCTCGTGTCGCGGAGCATGGACTGGCGGAGAAGGCTGTCGGTGGAGACCGAGGCCCGCTGACCCGTTTCCCGAAAGGATCCAGACCGTCATGGCCGAGCACGCCGGGCAGGTCATCCGCCGCCGAGAGGACCCGCGCCTCGTCACGGGCACCGGGCAGTTCGTGGACGATCTCCGCGTTCCGGGCTGCGTGCACGTCGCGATCGTCCGCTCACCCCACGCCAGCGCCCGCCTCCGCGCGATCGACGCGAGCGCGGCGCGGCGCGCCTCGGGCGTGCTCGCCGTCGTCACCGCGGCCGATCTCGGTGACGCCAACGCTCCGCTGCCCGTGTTCGCGCCGCACCCGGCGCTGCCGCGGCCGTGCGGCATCCACGCGCTCGCCGAGGGACGCGTCCGCTACGTGGGCGAGGCGGTGGCCGCCGTGGTCGCCGAGCACCCGTCCCGCGCCCAGGACGCGCTCGACCTCGTGCAGGTCGAGTACGAGCTGCTGCCGGCGGTCGCCGAGGTCGAGGCGGCGGCCGCGCCGGGCGCTCCGCTCGTGCACGCGGCGCTCGGCACGAACGTCGCGGCCGACTGGCGCCAGCGGGTCGGCGACCCCGACGGAACGTTCCGCGATGCGCCGGTGATCGTGCGCACGACGCTCCGGCTGGCCCGGGGCGGCGCGCATCCGCTCGAGCCCCGGGGCGTGGTGGCCCGCTGGGCCGACGGCCGGCTCACCGTATGGGCCGCGATCCAGATGGTGCACCGCCACCGCACGATGATCGCCGGCCAGCTCGGCCTGCCCGAGGACCGCGTTCGCGTCGTCGCCCCACCGGACGTCGGCGGCGGCTTCGGCACCAAGGGGCCGTACTACCCGGAGGACGCGCTGGTCCCGGCGCTCGCGATGCGCCTGGGACGTCCCGTGAAGTGGATCGAGAGCCGGCGCGAGCACACGCTGGCCTCCTACGTCGAGCGCGAGCAGGTCCACCGCATCGAGATCGCCGCCACCCGGGACGGCCGGATCCTGGGGCTGCGTGACGACTTCCTGCACGAGATGGGCGCCTACACCGTGTCCGGGCTCAACCTGGCCCAGAACACGCTGATCCACTCCGTCGGGACCTACCGGATCCCCCACCTCGACCTGCGCGTGCGCGGTGTGCTCACCCACACGACGCCGTGCGGCGCCTACCGGGGCGCCGGCCGCCCGCAGGGGGCGGCGGTGATCGAGCGGGCCGTCGACGCGCTCGCGCGCGAGCTCCGGCTGGATCGGATCGAGCTGCGCCGGCGGAACCTGATCCCGGCCGGCAGCCATCCCTACGACACCGGGCTCGGCACGGCCGCGCGGGGACCCGTCGTGTACGACAGCGGCGACTTCCCCCGGTGCATGAGCCAGGCCCTGGACGCCCTCGACCTGCAGCAGGCGCGGCACGAGCAGGAGCGCCTGCGCGCCGAGGGCCGCTACCTGGGCATCGGCCTGGTCAACTACGTCGAGGCCACCGCCACCGCGCCCCACGAAGCGGTCATCGTCCGCGTGGACGCCGAGGGCCGCGTGACCGTCGTGACCGGAGCGGCTCCGCAGGGGCAGGGCCACGTCACGATGCTCTCGGGCATCGTCGGCGAGCAGCTCGGCGTCGATCCGCTCGCCATCGAGGTTCACACCGGCGACACCGGCCTCATCCCCGAAGGCGGCGGCACGTTCGGCAGCCGGACCACGGCGCTGGGGGGCAGCGCGGCGCTGCTCGCCGGGCGCGCCGTGCGCGACAAGGCCACGCGCATCGCCGCCCACCTGCTCGAGGCCGCGCCCGCCGACGTGGTCGGCCAGGACGGCACGTTCTTCGTCCGCGGTCTGCCGACCCGGGTGGTGGGCTGGGCCGAGGTGGCCGCCGCCGCCCACGAAGGGCGCGTGCCGGACGAGACGCCGGGCCTCGAGGACCGCCGGCTCTTCACCGTGGCGCAGTCCACGTACGCCAACGGCACGCACGCGGTGGTGATCGAGGTGGATCCCGAGACGGGCGCCCTGACGATCCTGCGCTGGGTGGTCGCTCACGACTGCGGCCGCGTCCTGCACCCCGGCCTCGTGGACGGGCAGGTGCACGGCGGCGTCGTGCAGGGCATCCCCGACGCGCTCAACGTCCAGCTCGCCTACGACGCCGCCGGCCAGCGGCTCACCGGCACGCTGATGGAGTACGCGCTGGCGACGGCGAGCGACGCGCCCCCGGTGTTCGATATCCGGCACCTGGAATCCCCCACCCCGCTGAATCCGCTGGGCGCCAAGGGCGCCGGCGAGGGCGGGATCATGCCCGTGCACCCGGTGCTGGCGCAGGCCGTGGAGGACGCGCTCGCGCCCTTCGGCGTCGTCGTCACGCGCGTGCCCTTCACGCGCGCCGAGCTCTGCGACATGGTGCGGACGGCGCGCCGGCTGCAGCCGGGTGGGGGCGCGCCCCTCGGGCGCTGAGACTACCCACCCTCGCCCGCGCGCCCGGCCGATTCGCGGGCGGCGGCCGAGAAGATCCCCCGGGTCATGAGCGCGCCGGCATCCCTCGCGCGCGCCTCGTAGATCGCCGCGCGGGCGGCGTGGACCCCGCGGCCCTCGGGCTCGGCGGCCGCCGCCCAGTCGATCAGGTGACTGGCCAGCGCCAGATCGCCCGCCGCGGCCAGCTCCCGCGCCCGGGCCACCAGCCGCTCGACGCCGCCCGCCAGGCGCGCGACCTCGCGTCCGATCTCCCGCTCACGCGCCGGCTTCAGGTGCGAGGCCACGCCGTCCCACCAGCCGCCGTAGAGCCGCCAGATGTTGCGGACGACGTAGTCCGGCTCGTCGTAGACGGCCTGCAAGTACGGCCGTTCGGCCAGATGGGCGGGCGGCCGCACCTCGGCCAGGACCGTGTCCAGCGTGGCTCCGGCGTTCATGCGGGCCACCGTCTCGCGCTCCAGCGTCTCCAGCCACTCCGCGGTCTCGTCGAGGGCCTGGCGGACGCGGTCGCGGCCGGCGATGGGCACGCCGTGGCCGGGGATCAGCACCTCGGGCGCGAGGCGGCTCATCGCCCGCAGCGAGGCCGCCCACTCGCCGGCGTAGCGCTGGACCTTCTGCGGGTTGCCGGCGTTGGGCGCGACCCAGATGAACTGGTCGCCGGTCCAGAGGATCTGGCGCTCGGGCCACCAGATCCACGTGTGGTCGTCGGTCTCGCCGCGGGCGTGGTGCAGCTCGAGGCGGACATCGCCGGCCGTGAAGGCCAGCGTGTCGTCGTACACGACGTCGGGCTCGTCGTAGTCCATCGGCCACGCGGGGGCGATCCCGAACTGCCGCGCGTTGATGAGCGCGTTGTAGGCGTTGGTGCTCCGGTAGCGCGCGAAGCGGGCGGCGACGGCGCGATGGCCGACGATGCGCGGCCGCGGCCGGCCCCGCTCGCGCGCCTCGGCGAGGAACGGCGGCAGGCCGAGCGCGTGGTCGGCGTGGCCGTGCGTGTAGATCGCGGCGAAGATCGGCGCCGGGTCGACCGAGCGCACCAGGGCGAAGGTCTTGTCGCGCGCCGCGTAGTTCGAGGTGTCGATCAGCACGAGGCCGGCGGCCGTGCGGAGCACGGTCATGTTGGCGAAGGTGTGCAGGAAGACGACGCCGGGCGCCAGCTCTTCCACCTGCCCGGTGGGCTTCCAGAAGCGGGCCGGCTCGACGGCGCCCGACCAGAATCCCTCGGCGAGGTCGCGAATGGCGCCCATCACGCCTCCGCCGGCGGGTCGGGTCGCCCGGCCGCCGCCCGGGCGCGGCGCAGCCAGCCGAGCGCGCGGGGCACGTCGGCCTCGCTCTCGATCGTCAGCTCGATCCAGCCGCGGCGGCCAAAGCGGCGGTGCGGCCGGACGCCCGGCTCGCGAAGGGCGCGGCCCTGGTCGGCCGGGGCCAGGCGGATCCACAGGTCGCGATCCTTGTCGCGCACCGGGAAGCAGGCGAACAGGCGCTCGCCGGCGAAGTACCCCCAGCGGCCGAACATCGGCGTGATCCGCACGCCGTCCCAGCGGCCGAGCGTCGCGTTGAGCGCGCGCGCGGCGCCGGTGCCCCCGCGCTCGAGCGCGCGACGGGTCTTGCGGCCACCGAGGCCGCGCACGCGCCGGGGACGGCCGCGGGGTCGCTCGCTCATCGCGTGCGCATTCTGCCATTGACAGCCTCGCGGGGGCCGTGCGAAATGGGACGTCGCGATTTTCCGCCCAGGAGATCCGCATGGTCCAGCACCCCCGCTTCCGGTACGACGCGGTGGAGGGCGCCGACACGCTCTTCACGCCGTCGTTCGTCGAGTATCTGCTGGCGCTGCACGACGCGCTCACCCCGAGGATCCAGGGCCTGCTGGCCCGGCGGGCCGAGGCCCTGCGGCGCGCGCTGACGGAAGGCGTGCCGCCGTCCCATCCCCCCCGCAGCGCGGCCAACACCGGCGACTGGAAGGTGCCGGCGGTGCCCGCCGACCTGCACAGGCCCGGCATCGAGATCTCCGGCCCGTGCTCGATCACCTCGATGTTCATCAACGCGCTCAACCCGGGCCCGGAGGGCGAGCGCGCCGAGGGTGACCTCGACGACGACGAGGACTCCGGCGGTCACCGGCTCGTCGACACCGTGCAGGCCGCCCACAACCGGGTGGCGGCGGTGCAGCGCGAGCTGTACTTCCGCGACGCCGCCCGCAACCGCGAGTACAAGATCGCCCCCGGCGAGCTGCCGTTCTTCATGCACCGCGAGCGCGGCATCCACCTGAACGAACCCGACGCGACGATCGACGGCCAGCCGGTGAACGCCGCCCTGCTCGGCACCGCGCTGACGCTCTTCCACGCCGGGCGCGCCCAGGCCGAGCGCGGCCAGGGCATCTACTTCTACCTGCCCAAGCTGGAGTTCGCCGCCGAGGCGCGCCTCTACCGCGATCTCTTCGATCTCAGCCGCGAGCGGCTCCCGTGGCTGGCCGGCGCGACCATCCGCGCCATCGTGCTCGTCGAGTCGCTGCCGTGCGTGTACGAGATGGAGGAGATGCTCAACGAGCTGGGGCCCTACGCGGCCGGGCTCAACGCCGCGCGCTGGGACCTCAAGGCGTCGATCTTCGAGTACGTGATGGCCGATCCCAAGTCGGTCTGGCCCGACCGGTTCGGCGTCGACATCAAGACCACGCCGTTCATCGCCGATATCTTCCGCCGCCTGGTCGCCGTCTGCCTCAAGCGCGGCGCCGTGCCCATCGGCGGCATGGCCACCGCCCTGCCCAACCCCGATCCCGACGTGAACCGGGCGGCGGCCGAGGCGATCCGCAAGGACAAGGAGTGGGAGGCGGCCCAGGGGTTCATCCGGGCGTGGGTCGCCCACATCTTCCACATGAAGACGGCGGCCGATCCGTTCAGGCAGCTCATCGCCTCCGGCTGGAAGCCGACGGCGCAGATGGCGAATCCCGACAACTACCCCGTGAAGGTCGAGGTGCCGGCCGGGCCGATCACGCTGGAGGGCACCCGGCGCAACGCGCGCATGCTGATCGAGTACGTCGAGGGCTGGCTCAACGGCCGCGGGGCCAAGGGCATCGACAGCCTGGAGGGCAAGCCGGGCGTGCATCCGGCGCTCATGGAGGACCTCGCCACCGGCCGGATGTCGGTCGCCCAGATCGCCCAGCGCATCCGCCACGCGGCCCGCACCACCGAGGGCCCGGCCGCCACCCACGACTTCGCGCTGGTCAAGCGACTGCTGGACGAGGAGCTGCAGGACATCTTGGTCCGGCGCCCGGCCGACCCCGCGATGCACGAGCGCTATCGTCGGGCGGTGAAGATCGCGATGCGCTGGATCAAGAACTACACCGACCTCGACTTCCGCAGCCTCGGCTCGTACACGCGCCGGGACCTGAACGCGATCGCGTCGGCGGCCGACGCATTCTGATCCTCGGCGGCGTGGAGGCGGGCGGCAGCAAGTTCGTGTGCGCAGTCGGCACGGACCCCGGCGACCTCCGGCGCGAAACCCGCATCCCCACAACGACGCCGGCTGAGACCCTCGCCCGGGCCGTCGCGTTCTTCCGCGAGTTCCACGACGCGGGGCTGGCTGCCCTCGGCGTCGCCACCTTCGGCCCGGTCGACCTCGACCCAGGCTCGCCGACGTGGGGGTTCATCACCAGCACGCCGAAGCCGGGCTGGATGGACACGGACATGGCGGGGCCCTTCCGCCGCGCGCTCAGCGTTCCGGTGGCCGTGGACACCGACGTCAACGGCGCCGCACTGGCCGAGCACCGCTGGGGGGCCGCCCGGGGCGACGACCCCGTCGTCTTCGTGACCGTCGGCACCGGCATCGGCGGCGGCGTCCTCGTCGCCGGACGGCCGGTGCACGGCGCCGTGCACCCCGAGATGGGCCACGTCAGGGTCCCGCGCGACCCGGGCGATCCGTTTCCCGGCGCCTGCCCGTATCACGCGGATTGCCTGGAGGGGCTGGCGTCGGCCGGCGCGATGCGCGAGCGCTGGGGCGTGCCGCCGGAGGCCCTGCCGCCCGAGCATCCGGGGTGGGAACTGGAGGCCCACTATCTCGCCCTCGGCCTGGCCGCCGTCGTCGCCGTGCTCTCGCCGCGACGGATCGTCATGGGCGGCGGCCTCACCGGCCAGCCGCGCCTCCTGCCGCGCGTCCGCGCGCGGTTGCGCGGCCTGCTCGACGGCTATCCGCGGTCAGCCGTCCTCGACGACCTGGACCGTTACCTGGTGGCGCCGGCGCTCGGCGAGCGTGCCGGCGTGCTGGGGGCGCTCGCCCTCGCCGAGGACGCGCTGGCTACGCCTCGCGCTCCGGGTGGGTGACGTGGGCGGCCAGGCCCGGCACGGACATGACCAGGTGCAGGTACCCGCCGAGGGCGTTGATCCGCTTCATGTCCCGGGCGATGAACGCCGCCCGTTCGGCGTCCGTCAGGTCGAGCCCGGCGACGGCAGCGGCCGGATCGGCGACGAACCCCTCGCGGAAGGCGCGGTCCTTCTTCAGGCGATAGAGCAGGCTGTTGACCGCGTAGCGGCTCACGGCAGCCTCCACTCGACGGCCGCCATGTTGATCCGCCCCAGCTCGCCGAAGTAGCGGACGTCGGCCCTCGCCGGCGTGACCGCGCCGACCAGCGCCATCCAGTTCAGGAACTCGTGCTCACCCGCCTTGTCCAGCTCACCGGTCGTCAGCGCCTGCAGGGGCTCGTGCTCGCCGGCCTCCAGCCAGTGCAGCAGCTTGCGGTCGAAGACCGTGTCCGACTCCCCCACCCGCGGCAGCGACAGCTCGGGAAAGTGCGAGAGCCCGCCGGTCGCGATGATGGCCGCGTTCCACGGCCCGCGCTCGATCACCCGGGCGAGATGGCGGCCGAGCGCGAAGCAGCGCGCCGGCGTCGGCTGGGGCGCGACGAAGCAGTTGACCCAGATCGGCACCAGCGGCGTCACCGGCTGCGCGCCGTGCAGAGTCATGACCGGGCTCAGGAACGCGTGGTCGATGGGCGCCTCCCACGACAGCGCCAGGTCGAAGCCCGCCGCCAGCCCGTCCTCGAGGATCCGGTTGGCCAGATCCTCGTGCAGCGGATAGCGCTCGGGCAGGCCCTCCAGCGCCCGGTCGAAGGCCTCCGCCTCCTCCTGGACCATGCGGTCCACGTGACGCCCGATCCGCACGCACAGCGCCGGCACCGCGTTGAACGAGAACGCGTTCAGATGATCGTCGGCGACCACGATGAGCGCGTCAGGCCGCCGGGCCAGCATCCGCTCGCCCATCGCGCGGATCTGGGCCATGCACGCCTCGACCTTCCGCCGACCGCCGAGCCCGCACGCCTCCTGGTAGTAGTCCGGATCGAGCACGTGCGACATCGCCCCCGCGAACACGATCGTCCCCATCGCCGCCCCCTCTCGCCGGTACCTATATCACGCCTCCAACAACGAAGCCTCCCGGGGGCGGCCGGGAGGCTCGTGGGAGACGTCGCTGGCGCCGGATCGCGCTACGGCGCCGCCACCGCTGCGCACAGGTCGGAGCCGGGCACGTCGGGGTGTTTCTGGACGCCGGCGTCGAACAGCGCCGTCATGGTGCCGACGAGCTGGTCGCCCAGATCGCTGGTGATCTCGATCACGCGATCCGCCTGCCCGGAGCCACCGACACCGGAGAAGTGCAAGACACCACCGGCGGCGATCGGATAGGTCACCTCAGTGGTGTCCTGGTACCGGACGATCACGTTGCCGTCCAGGCCGGCGTTCTTCACCGTGACGTGGTACGTGAACGAGGCGCTGCCCGGACCATTGGGATTGCCGCGGCGCGCGCCGCACATCACGCTGGAGCCCGGTGCCGCCACCTGGTCGAGCTTCGCGAGGCCCGCCCGCTGCTTCGCCTCGGCCGGGCTCCAGAGCCCTGTCACACCGAGAGCGAAGACGAACGCGAGCCCAACTGCCGCCGGTCGTTTCATTGTGAGTCTCCTTCCCTGCAAGTCGATCTGGCCTTGGGCGGCCGGCTCGGTCGAACGCAAGCCTGAGGCCAGACCGTCGATCAACAACGGCGAGCGGTTACCGGCGCTCACCGACAGGGGGCGGACAGTTCCCGTCCAATCGACGCCCAGGAGGAGCACGTTGGCACTGCTCGCCTGAGCAGCGGCGTCACCAGCCTGACAGGCGCGCCGCGAGCGTCCTGCACGGCCTTGAGCAGGCCACCACCACCGGGCGCGCCACGATCGTCTTCATGCGCGCAGGATCCGCCTGCGTAACGCCCGCCCCCCAACGCGCGCCCGCATGGCCCGCGCCGCCCGAGACGGCCGGCGCCTCACGCGACCCGGTGGGGGAGGTCCACGCCCGGCGTCAGCGCGTGCCGGAGCACCTCGGCGGCGTCGTCCACGAACAGGAAATGGACGTCACGGCGGACCTCGGCCGGGACGTCCTCGACGTCGCGCTCGTTGCGCGCCGGCAGGATCAGCGAGCGCAGACCCACCCGGTGGGCGGCCAGCACCTTCTCCTTGATCCCGCCGACGGGCAGGACTTTCCCCCGCAGCGTGATTTCCCCCGTCATGGCCACGTCGCTGCGCACGGGCCGCCCGGTCGCCAGCGAGGCGAGCGCCGTCGTGATCGTCACCCCGGCCGAGGGCCCGTCCTTGGGGATGGCCCCGGCCGGCACGTGGACGTGCACCGTCTTGCCCTCGAAGAGCTTGGGGTCGATGTCGAGGGCCTCGGCGTTCGACCACACGTAGGAGAGCGCGGCCTGCGCGCTCTCGCGCATGACGTCGCCGAGCATGCCGGTCAGGATCAGCCGCTCCTCGGAGCTCGGCATCATCGTCACCTCGACGAAGAGCACGTCGCCGCCGGTCGGCGTCCACGCCAGCCCCGTGGCCACCCCCGGCCGCGTGGTGCGCTCGGCCACCTCGTCGAAGAAGCGCGGCCGCCCGAGGTGCTCGACCAGGCTGTCGGCGGTGACGCGGACCGGCCCCCGCTCGCCCTCGGCCAGCCGCCGGGCGACCTTGCGGGCCACCGCCGCGATCTCGCGCTCGAGGTTGCGCACGCCGGCCTCGCGCGTGTACGCCCGCACGATCCGCCGGATGGCCTCGGGCTCGAAGACCAGCTCGTCGGCGCCGAGGCCGTGGGCGGCGAGCTGCTTGGGAATGAGATACCGGGTGGCGATGCCCACTTTCTCCTCGTCCGTGTACCCCGAGAGGGCGAGGACCTCCATGCGGTCACGCAGCGGACCCGGGATCGTCTCCAGGGTGTTCGCGGTCGCGATGAAGAGCACCTGCGAGAGGTCGAACGCCACGCCCAGATAGTTGTCCACGAAGGTGTGGTTCTGGGCGGGATCGAGCACCTCCAGCAGCGCCGACGCCGGGTCGCCGCGCCAGTCGGCGCCGATCTTGTCGATCTCGTCGAGCATGAAGACGGGATCGCGCCGCTCGGCGCGCCGCAGGCCCTGGAGGATGCGGCCGGGCATCGCGCCGATGTACGTCCGCCGGTGGCCCCGGATCTCCGCCTCGTCGCGGATGCCGCCCAGCGACATCCGGACGAACCGCCGGCCCAGCGCGCGGGCGATGCTCTGGCCCAGGCTCGTCTTGCCCACGCCGGGCGGCCCCACGAAGCAGAGGATCGGCTCGCGGGCGGGCGTGTCGCCGGTCACGCGGGGCGGCTCGGCGGCGCGGCCGGCGCGCTCCTGCCGGAGCTTCTTGACGGCCAGGTACTCGACGATCCGGTCCTTGATCTTGTCCAGGTCGTAGTGGTCCTCGTCGAGGACCTCGCGGGCCCGGTGCACATCGATGGTGCCGCCGTCCAGCCGGCTCCACGGCAGGCTGGCCATCCACTCCAGGTAGGTGTGGATCATGCCGTGCTCGGGCGAGGCGGCGGGGATGTTCGCCAGCCTGGTCAGCTCGCGCTCGGCCTCCCGCCTGGCCTCCTCGGGCAGGCCGGCCTCCTCGATCCGGCGGCGCAGCTCGGCCACCTCGCCGCCGCCGCCCCCCTCCTCCTCGCCCAGCTCCTTCTGGATGGAGCGCAGCTGCTCGCGCAGGTAGAAGTCGCGCTGGGACTTCGACAGCCGCTCCTGGGTGTCGCTCGTGATCTTGCGCCCCAGCTCGCGCACCGCCAGCTCGCGCTGCAGCAGGTCCAGGAGCAGCCGGAGCTTGGCGGTGACCGAATCCGTCTCCAGCAGCTGCTGCCGCGCCTCGACGTCGAGGGGAATCACCGAGGCGACCATGTAGACGATCTGGCGGGGATCGCCGACGTTCTGCGCGGTCGGCCCGAGCTCGTCGGGCAGCTCCGAGGAGACCGCCACCAGGCGGGTGAAGACGTCCGCCACTGCCCGGCGCAGCGCGTCGACCTCGGTGGCCTGATCCACCTGATCGGGGGCGACCACGACCCGCGCGACGAGGTACGGCTCGGCGCTGACCTGCTCGAGCACACGCACCCGCTCCAGGCCCTGGACCATCAAGCGCACCACGCCGTCGGGCGAGCGCGCGAGCTGGTGGATGACCGCCGCGGTGCCGACCGGATAGAGCGCGTCGGTCGTGACCGCCTCGGTGCTCGGATCGCGCTGCGCGACCAGCGCCAGCAGCCGGTTGCCGCGCATGACGTCGTCCACCAGCCCGACGGCGCGCGGCTGGACCACGGCGAGCGGGACCGCCGTCAACGGAAACACGACGGCGTCCCGGAGCGGCAGGACGGGCAGCACGTCGGGAATGGCCACGCCGGACGTCCCGGGTTGGGAGGCCATCACTCGGCACCCTGCTTGGGCAGCGTGATGCGCAGGAGGCCGCGCTCGTAGCGCGCCTGGACCCGCTCGGGATCGACGGGCACGAGCAACGGCAGGTCCACGCGGAAGGGCCCCTGGCGGATGCCGGCGGCGTGGTACCGGACGGCCTCGTCGCCGGCGGGAGGACGCCGGCGACCCTCGATCACCAGCACGTCGTCGAACAGCTGCACCTCGAAGTCGTCGTCGTCGACGCCGGCCAGATCGACGACGATCTCGACCGTCGTCGCCGTCTCGTAGGTGTCGGCGTCCGGGCGCCACCACGCTTGCACCAGCAGGCGCAGGCGATCGGCCTGCCACATATCGCCGAACGGCCACACCGGCCCGGCCGGGGCCACCATCGCGTAGCGGACACTGAGGCGTCGATAGCGCATGCGTGCGTCGGCGTCGGCCTCAATGTTCTCACCAACCCCGACACAGTCAACCGCCCATCGTCCCGCTGACCAACTTCGACAGTTGGAAAGGCTCATGAATCTCGTGAAACGGGTGCGCCGGGGGCGGGGCACGGGAGCCCCGAGTGCGCCACGTCGATGGCGAGCCGTCGTCGCCGTTGCGAGCGCAGGGCTCGGCGAGCGCGCGATCGGCGATTCGACTCACTCCGACCCAGCCCCCTTCAGGGGGATCGGGGGCTCGCGCTCGCCGAGCCCGGAGCGAGCGTACGGCGACCGGCGAGCCATCCGTGGCGCACCCGGGGCTCCCGTGCCCCGCCCCCGGCGGCACCGGATTCCACGAGAGTCACTGGCGCCGCCCGCCCTCCATCCGCGCCACGGCGCGCGCGGCCTCGATCTGGCCGGGCTCCAGAGCCAGCGCCTCACGGTACCGGCGGTAGGCATCGGCGGGCTGGCCGATCTTCTCGTAGGCCCGCCCGAGCGCCAGCCGGGCCTCGACGTCACCCGGCTGCTGCTCGGCGAGGATCCTCCACTCGTTGATCGCCTGGAAGTAGTGCTCGCGCTGCCACAGGCGCTCGGCCAGGCCCCGCCGGTAGCGTGCCTCGCGCGGCGCGAGGGTGACGGCCGCCCGGAAGTCCTCGAGCGCCTCGTCGGCGGCGCCCGTCGCCGCGCGGGCCAGGCCGAGGCCGAAGCGCGCCTCGGCGTCGCGCGGCTCGGCGGCCGCCAGCTCACGCCACTCGGCCAGGGCCTGCTCCCACAGGCGTCGTTCGGTGAGATAGGCGGCGAGCGCGCGCCGATAGCGCGAGGTGCGATCGAGATCCCGGGCCAGCCGCGTGACGAGCCCGGCCAGGCGCGCGTCGCGGACGGGGAAGGGCCGGCGCTCGGCGACGCGCGAACGGCGCTCCATGGCGGCGACCGCCGCGCGCAGATGGTCGAGCGCCTCGGGATCGCCACCGCGCGCGAGGGCTGCGCCCAGCGCGCGCTCCAGCTCGGGATTGCCCGCGTCGGCGGCCAGAGCCGCGTTGAGCTCCTCGATCGCCTCGGCGTCGGCGTCGGCGCCGGCGCGGCCGAGCGCCTCGGCCAGCGCCCACCGATAGACGGCGGCCTCGTCCGGGGCGGCCGCGGCCACCGCGGCCCGATAGGCCGCCAGACTCACGGCGCCCAACCGCCTGGCCTCGAGCAGCACGGCCAGGTCGAGCCGGTCGACGGCGCGGGCCGGCGCCAGCGTGAGCCACTCCGCCTCGACGAGGCCGAGCGGCCGGTACAGGTCGATCATCTCGCCGAGCAGCGCGGGCTGGCGCCGGACCGCCTCGTGGGCGGCGCGCAGCCCCAGCTCGGGCACCGAGTACGCCAGCCGCGCCAGGCCCGCGTAGAAGAGCGGACTGTCCCGGCCGAGGGCGACCGCGCGGGCGCCGTGACTCAGCGCCGCCGCCATGCCGGCCGGGCCCCCCTGCCCCCGCACGACCGCGTCGGTCGCCTCCACCCAGGCCAGATCCAGATGCAGCCACGGGTTCGTGGGCGTCATGGCCAGCGCGGTCCTCAGATCGGCGCGCGCCTGGGCCAGCAGCTCGCGCGCGATACGCTCGCGGTTCACGCCGGATGCCGGCGGCGACTGCCAGGCCTGCAGCGCCGCGCTCTGGCGCGCGCGCGCGCGCGCCAGCAGCGCCGGAGGGCTCTGCGGGTCGAGCGCCAGCACGGCGTCGGCCCGCCCGGCGTACTCGGCCGGCGGCCCGGCGAGCATCGCCTGCTCCGCCGTCCGCGCGCGCGCATGGTGCACCCACGTCCACGTCCAGCCGCCGAGCGCCAGGGCCGCCAGCCCGCCGAACACGAGCGTGCGGAGCGGCCACCCGAGCGTCAGCACCGCCGTCCCGCTCAGCAGCTGCTCGCGTCCGGGGACCAGCCGCGTGTGCAGCGCCACGCTGGCCAGACCCAGCAGCGCCGCCGCCAGCACTCCGACCGCCGGGATGCGGGCGGCGAAATCGAGCGCGCTGTGCGCCACCAGCCCCGCCACGCCGGCCAGGGCGCCGATCGCGACGCCGACGCTGTAGCGGTCGCTCCGCACGGCCTCCGCGCCCTCGCCGCCGTCGACCGGACAGGCGCCGCGGCCGAAGAGGTGCGCGCCGGCCAGGTCCGCGACGATGCGCCAGCCGAGGAACAGACAGAGCAGCGCGCCCACGGGTCCCAGCTCGATGGCGAGCTGTAACAGGTCGTTGTGGGCGTAGGGAAAGTAGAGGAGGTCGGGCTGGTGGTCCGCCGGCTGGTGGCGGAAATAGGCGTGGCGATAGGCGCCGAGGCCCACGCCGAGCACGGGGTACTCGCCCAGCAGCGGCAGCGACGCCGCCGCCTGGGTCAGCCGGTAGGCCAGGCCCGAGGGCGCCGTCGAGAGTCGTTCCAGCACGGGGCCGAAGCCGATCCAGCCGCCATAGGCGAGGACGGCGATCAGCAGCACGCCGGTCACCAGGAGGCTCGGCCGCGCGCGCCGCACGGCGCTCAGCAGGGCGACCAGCGCCAGCAACGCGGTCACCACGTTGACCAGGCCGCCTCGGCTCAGCGTGAAGACCAGCGCCATGGCCATGGCGACCACGCCGACGAGCGGCAGGTAGCGCCGGGCCGCCTGCTCGCGCAGTTCGCGCACGGACAGCAGCCGGGCCAGCGAGGGCGTGCGCCGCTGCTCGGGGGTCCGGGAGGCCACCCATCCCAGCCCGAGCGCGACGAGCATGGCCAGCCAGGCGGCGAAGTGGTCGGGGTTCACGAACGTTCCCGACAGCCGAGACGCGAACGGGTGCTCGCGCCAGCGCAGAAGCCAGGTCTCGCCGGTGAGATAGTCGATGAGCCCCAGGAAGGCCATGAGGCCGCCGATGACGAGCAGGGCGCGCACGAGGCGGCCGAGCTGCCGGCGTGTGCGGACCGTCTGCACGACGAGGAAGTACACGGCCGCGTAGCCGAGGAACACGCGCGCGGCGGCGGCGGTGTGGCGCGGCGCCACCGTGCCGACCGTCAGGAACGGCACCGGGAGCTCGGCGGCCACGTCGGTCACCGGCCGGGCGGGCGCCAGCGCCCAGTCGACGAGCGGCCCGTTGCCGAGGGCCAGCTGGAGCGCGACGAGGACGAGCAGGAGGAGCACGGGCCGATCGAGCGGCGTTCGCCGCCACTCCAGGCGGCCGGCCCGCAGCGCGGCGGCGAGCCAGGCGGCCGTCGCCACGCCGATGAGCAAGAACGCCACCGCGAGCGGCCAGCCGTGATAGGCGCCGAAGGCCAGCGGCGCCCACAGCAACAGCGCGTAGAGCGCCGCCTGGCTGGCCCGTTCGAGCCTAGCGGGCGACAGGGCCCGCCGCGGGACGGCGACCGGAGTCGCTCACGGGAACATGTAGCGGCTGATGTGGAGGTGGACGCCGTGGGTGACGGGTGGCTCCACCGTCACCTCGCCGGTGCCGTCCAGGCGCGGGACGGCGGCCCGGGCGAGCGCGGCCGTCAGCGCGAAGAAGTCCTCGGCCACGAACGACAGCGCGACCATGCCCGCGGTGCCGCCGACCTCGTGGGCCGGGACCACCAGCAGCGTGCCGCGCCCCACCGACAGCATCGTCCGTGGGCCGCCGTTCATCGCGACCTCGGGGAACCCGAAGAGGCGCTGGAAGATGCTGGCGGTGGCGCCGACGTCCTCGGCGCCGATGACGAGCCGCTTGAGCCGCAACGGGGCGAGCGACTCGTCGCCGGCCGGGGCCGGCGGCGTGGCAAGCTCCACCAGCACGCCCGAGCAGGCGCTCGGGTGGAGGAAGCCGATCTGCCCGGCCAGCCCGGTCCGGGGCACGCGATCGAGCACCGGCACGCCCCGCCCGGACAGGTCCGCCAGCGAGGCGCCGACGTCGTCGGTCTCGAAGCAGACGTGGTGCAAACCCTCGCCCCGCCGGGCCAGGAAGCGGCCGACCGGCGTGGCAGCGCCGAGCGGCTCCAGCAATTCGACCTCGCTGTCGCCGGCGGCCAGCAGCGCTGCCCGCACGCCCTGATCGGCGATCTCCGCCTCCCGGACCAGCGGCAGACCGAGGACGTCGCGATAGAACCGGTAGGCTTCCTCCAGATGCTTCACGACGATGCCGACGTGATGAATCCGGCGCATCAGTCCTCCTCGCGGACGAGGGCCGCGGCTCGCCGGATGCGGGCGTCGCGGATCCAGATCCGGTGGCTGGGCGGCAGGTTGCGGGCACGACGGTCACGCCTCGGTGAACAGGCGCTTGACCTGCTCGCCGGCCAGCGGCGCCACCGCGGCCACCCCGGCGTTCTCGTCGACGTGGGCGACGGATTTCATGCCGACGAGCGCGGTGCCGACGCCCGGAGTGGAGCGGACGAACTGGATGGCGCGCTGGGCGTCGGTGACGAGGCCTGGCACCAGATCGGCGAAGGCGGCCGGCAAGCCCCGAGCCAGGCGGCCCTGGAGCATCGAGGCCGAGGCCATGACGTAGACGGCGAGATGACGGGCGACGTCGAGCGTGCTGAAGAAGCCGCCGTCGAGCCTCTGGGTGGCGCGAGTGAACGCCTCGGGCATGGCGAGATTGTAGGGCAGCTGGACGACCCGGAAGCGGTGGTCGGCCCCGCCGACCTCGCGGGCGATCTCGACCAGCGCCGGCAGCGACAGCGAGCCCGCCTCGCCGGGATCGACCCGGTAGCCGTTCCAGGTGGCGGTGCCGTACACCCGCAGCTTGCCCTCGCGGCCGGCCTCCTCGAGCGCCGCGAAGGCGTCACGGAGGCGCCCGCGGAAGTCGTCGCGGCCGACCTCCTCCAGCTGCGATTCCGGATTGTGCAGGTAGTAGACGTCGATCGTCTCCAGCCCCAGGTTGGCCCGGCTGCGGTCGAGCTGGTCGCGCAGGTAGCGCGGCGCCAGGCAGTGCGAGCCGACGACGTCGCCCGGCTGGATGATGCCGGGACGCACGTAGGTGGCGACGAAGTAGGCACGCGCATCCGGCGGCACCTCGCCGTCGAAGGCGAGGTAGCCGCCCTTGGTGGTCACGATCACCTCGTCGCGGCGCACCTCGCCGCGTTCGATCGCGGCCGCCAGCGCCGCGCCGATCGCGCGCTCGCTGCGCTGGTGACGATAGTTGATCGCGGTGTCGAGCACGTTGACGCCGCGCTGGAGGGCGCGGCCCACCGCCTTCCGGTAGAGCGCGTCGGTGGCATCGTCCTCGCGGCCGAGGTAGGTGCCGAGGCCGAGCGAGGAGGCCTGCGCGCCGGCCAGGGAGCGGAAGTGCTCGGCGGGCAGGCGGCCCGCGAAACGCTGGACGTAGCGGGCCGTCCCCTCCGCGGTGGCGTATCCGCCGATCATGGCGCTCATTATCCCCCGCCCTCAGCCCTCGCGATACACGATGAGGATGAGGCCGACCGCGGTCAGGCACGCCGTCCACACCCAGCCGGGCCCGCGGCCGGCGCCCGGCAGCCGCAACTCGAGCCAGCGTCCCCAGCCGGCGCACGCGCCCAGGATCCCCAGAGGGGTGTGGGTGACTTCCGTGAGGAATTCGTCCTTGAGATCGAACATCGCGTGCGAGTGCGTCAGCAGCAGCCCGCCGCCGACCGCGCACAGCAGGGGGAACACGTAGCCCCAGGGCCGCGCCGGCAACCGCTCGGTCCGCACCATCCACTCGAACACCCCGAAGGCGACGAGGAGCGCCACGAAGGTCCGGTGCTGCAGCACGTCGGGCAGCAGGAAGCTCTCCCAGAAGCCGGCCGGCCCCAGCGGCCACGCCCGCGGATCGTTGCGCAAGAAGAGAAACCCGGCCAGGCCGAGGAGGACGAGCGGCCAGTGACGGGCGGCCCGCACGCCGAGCCGCTCGACGGCGGCCAGCAGCCCCATGGTCAGCACGAAGAAGCCGGCCCAGTGGTGGTTGTACTCGGACCAGGCGCGCTCGACGGGCTCCCGGCGGGTGACCGGCGCCATCAGAGGCTCGGCCTGCTCGATCAGCTCGGCCACCGGCGGACTCGTCAGCCTCGGCGGCGCCGGCGTGAAGCGCGCCAGCACCTCGGCCGCCGTCGCGCGGTCGGCCGTCACGTCGACCGCCGGTGGCAGCGAGGTGAGCGAGGCCGCCGCGAACAGCACCGTGATGCCGAATCCCAGCTCGACCTCCGCGAAGCGCAGGAGCCGGACGTGCCCGGCCGCGCTCGCGCGGCGTACCGCCCGGAAGTTCAGCGCCGCCAGCGCCAGGATCACCGCCAGCAGCAGCGCCTTGCTGAGCACCATCACGCCGTACGCCGTTCCCACCAGCCCCGCCCACTCCCCCACGTACTGCCACGCCAGCGCCACCCCAGCCCCGACCAGCCCCACCACCGCCACGACCGCCACGTTCGAAAACCTCCGCACCACGTCGGCGTCATCGTGCCGCCAATGAGTGGGCGTGCCGGAGCCGGCCCCCTCCTCGAACAGGCCACCCACGGTCCTCTCGGTGCTCGCGGCACCCGCCCCAACTGACCGCCCCTCATTCCGCCGGAACCATGCATACAGCGCCAGATGCGCCAGCCCGCCGATCCACACGGCCGCCGCCACCTGGTGGGCGGCATCCAGCAGCAGCAGCAGCGCCCGGCTCTCCACGCGGGCGACGGCGTGACTGAGCACGGCCGAGGTGGCCACGAGCGCCAGGGCGCCGGCGCCGAGCGCGCGCCAGGCGAGCGGTCCGGCGGCCCGGCGCGACAGCCGCACGGCCAGCACCCCGACGGCGACCGCGAGCCCCACGCGCACCAGCGCGGCGCCGGCGAAGGTCGTCGTCACGAATTCGGCGACCGGCCAGCCCTCGGGGCCGTCCAGCTCGCCCAGCGCGACCAGCAGCGATGAGACCTGCGCGAGCGCCGCCATCCCGGCGGCGGCGCCCACCGTGCGAAGCGCCAACCGGATCTCCGGCGGCGGTGCCGGGCCGGGGCCGGCGCGCAGCACGAGACGCGTCCAGACGACGCCGCCGAGCACGAGGCTGGCGAGGACGAGGATCGCCCCGCGCAGCAGAACATCGACGAACCCGGCCATTCAGTCGGAGGGGGCCATGCTACGGAGCCAGGCGGAACTCGAAGCGGCCGGAGACGACGTGGCCGTCGGCGGAGAGGACGTGCCATTCGACGCGCCAGGGCCCGGGCTCGAGCGTCGGCATGGCGGCGGTCAGGCGATCAGGCGGACCGCCGTGGACGGCGACGGCCAGGGAATGGGCGGCGCCCCGCGCGTCGAGCAGGCGCATGCGCGACAGCGCCTTCTCGATCCGGTTGTTGAAGCGCAGCGTCAGCTCCCGCGGCGCGGCGGTGAGGGTGGCGCCGGCGGCCGGGACCGACTCCAGGAGCAGCGAGTGGGCGGCGGCGGGACCGGCGGCCGCCAGCGCCAGGCCGGCGCCGAGGGCCAGCCGGGACCACTGCGCGATCACCGCCAGTCGTCGAGCACGAGGTCGGCCGGGTCCTCGTAGTCTTCCGGCTTGCCCTTCTGCATACGCACCATCGTGAAGTCGACCTGGTAGCCGCACTTCACCAGGGTGCTGTAGGCGAGCCAGTAGCGCAGGTAGACCGGCAGGATGACGCGTGCGATCCCCTGCTCGTGGGCGAGGTCCTCGATGGCCGTCACGAACTGCTCCAGGTGCTCGACCTTGCGCTGGCGGGGGTCGATGGCCAGGAACTTGACGTAGAGGCTTCCGGTCGGCGCCTCGCTGACGCCGGGCGTGTGGCAGATCGCGAAGCCGACCAGCTCGGCGGCGCGCTCCAGCAGGAGCGTGTCACCCAGCGCGAGGCCGTCGACGATCTCGACTTCCTTGGCCAGGTCCAGGCCGCGGCAGACGGCGTTGCTGATGCGGTGGAACCGGCCGAGCGCGGCCTTCTTCTTCGTCTCCTCCAGCGCCGAGAAGCGCCGGACGGCCACGGTGCCCTTCAGCGCCGGCCGCGGGGTCACGCCCCGCGTGCCGGAGCGATCGAGCCCGCGGCTCATCATCGCGGTGAGGAACTTCGGCCGGAAGCCGGCCTTGTGGTAGAGCGCCAGGTGCTTGGCGCTGGTCGGGTAGGTCACCGCGCCGTGCAGCGTCGCCTTGTTCTCCTCGAAGAACTCCTGGGCGGCGCGGATGAGCTGCTGGGCGATCGTCTGGTTGTGATAGTGCGTCAGCACCGCGACCGGGCCCAGCAGGCCGACCGTGCCCCAGGTGGCGGCCAGCGCCGCCCCGACGATCTTGGCACCGTCCTCCTCGGCCACGAAGCAGCCCCACGGCTCCATGAGCCAGCGGTGATGCACGTACTGGGCACCGTTGAACGCCTGGCGCGGCCGGGTGCCGAGCTGCCGCTCGAGGAAGTCGCCGAAGCTCTGCTCGAGGACGTCCTTGACCTTGGCCAGGTCCCCCTTGCGCACCCGCCGGATCTGCACCTTGGGCAGTCGGCCCTGCGGGTCGAGGCCCGCCCGATCGACGGTGGCCCTCACGAGACGCCCGCGAGGTCTTCCAGCAGGGTGATGACGCCCGAGTGGTCGAGGCCGCCGCCTCCCTTGACGCGAAGCGCGTTGAACAGCTCCTGGACGACGGCCGTGGCCGGCAACGGCACGCCGAGGGCGCGCGCCGACTCCATGATGAGGCCGAGATCCTTGTAGTGCAGGTCGACCTTGAAGCCGGGGTTGTAGGTGTTCGCGAGGTAGTTCGGCTTCTTCTGGTCCAGGCACCGCGAGCCGGCCAGCCCGCCCGCCAGCGCGGTCAGCAGCAGCTCACGGTCGAGCCCGGCCTTCTTGCCCAGCGTCAAGGCCTCGGCCAGGGCCGTGAGGTTCACCGCCACGATGATCTGGTTGGCGAGCTTGGTGAAGCCGCCGAAGCCGAGCGGCCCCAGCAGCGTGATGGTCTTGCCCATCGCCTGGAAGATCGGCAACACGCGCTCGAACACGGCCTTGTCGCCGCCCACCATGATCGAGAGGGCTCCGTCGATGGCGCCCTTCTCGCCGCCAGACACCGGCGCGTCCAGCATCGCCACGCCCCTGGGCTCGAGCGCCTTGCCGATCTTCTGGGTGACGATCGGCGAGATCGTCGACATGTCGGCGTAGACCAGGCCGCGACGCGCCCCCTCGATGATGCCGCCGGGACCGAGCGCGACCTGCTCGACGTCGGGCGAGTTGGGCAGCATCGTGATGAGCACGTCGCACTGTCCGGCGACGTCCTTGGGAGAGCCGGCGGCGGTGGCGCCGGCCTTGACGATCTCCTCGACGGGAGCCCGACTGCGACTGTGAACGACCAGCGGATAGCCGGCCTTGATCAGATTTCGGGCCATCGGCCGACCCATGATCCCCAGACCAATGAATCCGATCACTTGCGCCATATAGCTCCCCCCGGCTCATCGCGTCGGCTAAGCGCCGACAAGTAACACATAGACGCCGGGGTGGTCAAGGTCGAACCAGGATCGGGCTGCCCTCGACCCACGTCTGGAGCACCCGCACGTCCTTGATGGCGTCTGCCGGGCACTCGAGGGGGTTGGCGGACAAGACGAGGAAATCCGCACGCTTGCCGGAGACCAGGGCGCCACGGTCGGCCTCTAGCCCCGCGGCCCGGGCGGCATCGATCGTGTAGGCGCGGAGGGCCGCTTCCGTGGTCAGCGCTTCCTCCAGCCCTGACGGCTCGCCCCGGCGGGTCCGCCGCGTCACCGCGGCCTGGATGCCGAGCAGCGGCGAGTTCTCGCCGCACGGGAAGTCCGAGGAGAAGGCCTGCCGCAGGCCGGCGCGGTGAGCCGTGGCGAACGGACGCAGCATCAGGTCGGACGCGGGCGCGCGACCTCCGTGGTCCCAGATGAACGAGGGCTGGACCACGACCCAGACCCCGAGGTCGACGAGGCGGGCCAGCAACGTCCGGTCGAGGAACATCGCATGATCGATGCGGACGCGCCCGCGTCCCGACGGCTCGCGGGCCAGGGCGTCCTCGATGGCGCCGACCGCGGTCTCGACGCCGAGATTGCCGAGCGCGTGGCAGACGACGTCGCGGCCGGCACGCCAGGCGCCCACCAGGCGCGCCGCGAGCGCCGCGCGGTCGTAGAACAGGAAGCCCGTCACCCGATCGCCCAGGCGCATCGCGCAGCGGTAGCCCCCGTCGGCAAACAGCTTGAGCGGCGCGCCCGGTGCCGCGTCGTCGGGCGGGTCGAACCAGCCCGTCGAGCCCACGCGGATCTCGCCGACGTCGATCGCCATGGCGCCGGCCGCGCGCGCCTCGGCGTAGCGGCGCGCCATCGCGGGCGACACCGCGGCGTCCTGGATCGTCGTGAGCCCGAGCGCGGCGTAGCGGAGCGTGGCGGCGCGGGCGACCTCGACGAAGCGCGCCTCCCAGCCCACGCGCGAGGCGGTCTCCACCGCCCCCATCGCCCGCTCGAAGAGCAACCCGGTGGGCTCGCCGGCCTTGTCGCGGGCGATCTCGCCGCCGGGCGGATCGGGCGTCGCGCGCATGACGCCGGCCGCCGCCAGCGCCGCCGAGTTGGCGACCGCCTGGTGATGCGAGTAGTGCAGCAGCAGCGCCGGGCGATCGGGCACGGCGGCGTCGAGATCGGCACGGGTGGGATGGCGGCGGCCGGGCAGGCGCCCGTGATCGTAGCCGACGCCGCGCACCCACGCCCCCGCCGGCGTCACCGCCGCCGCCTTCGCGAGCAGGCGCTGCAGCTCCTCCACGCTGTCGGCCGTGCGGCAATCGGGCCAGAACACCTCCAGCGCGCCGATGGAGAAGTGGTTGTGGGGATCCACGAAGCCCGGGATGACCGTGCGGCCCGCGAGGTCGATCACCTCGTACTCGTCCTCGCGCAGCCAGAGGATCTCGTCGGTGCCGCCCACCTCCACGATGCGCCCGTCCTTCACCGCCAGCGCCTGGGCCACCGGCAGCGAGTCGTCCTGGGTGAGGACGGTCGCGTCGACGAGGAGGTGGATCACGACGCCGGCGCGGCCGCGACCATCAGCGCGCGGCGAGCGTGCGGAGGGCGCGGCCCGAGAGCCCCGCGATGCGCGTGTGGCCGATCCGCGCGCCGAGGCGGCGATAGAAGCGGAGCGCGCGTACGTTGCCGCCGCGCACGCCCCACTCCAGCCCCGGAAGCCCGCGGCGGACGGCCTCGCCCGCGACGGCGGTCACCAGCGCCCGCCCGACCCCGCGGCTCCGCCAGGCCGGCACGACGTAGAGGTCCAGCATCCAGAGGCCCCGGGCGGCGATGTCCGTGTTGTAGCCGACCACGAAGGAGGCATAGCCGGCGACGCGGCCGCCGGCCTCGGCCACGAGCACTCGAAACGCCCGGCCGCGGCCGAACGCGTCGCGCCGGACGATGGCCGGAGTATAGAGCCTCGGGTCGAGACCCTCGTGGCGATTGAGCGCGTTGGCCATCCGGGCGATGACCGCGGCATCGCCCGGACGTGCGCGCCGGACGCGGACCGGTCCTAGGCCTTGCTTCCCCAGAGCTCTTTCGCCAGCCAGTCGAGCCCGAGGTCCTTGAGCGTCTTCGGCAAGGGCTTGCCGGTCTTGCGGTCGTAGCCGACCTCCGCGTACCAGGTGTTCACCATCGTCTCCCACTGCTCGCCGACGGCCTGGCCCTTGGCGGGGCCGTCGTGGGGCGTGGAGCCGTAGCGCTTCGACGGACGCTCGAGGTCGGGCGTGAGGCCGCAGCGCAGCGCGACGGCGCGATTGATCGCCGCCGTCTTGCGGCCCATGCGCATGGCCTCCTCGACCGTGTAACGCCAGCCGGTCGCCGCCGACAGGGCGCGGCAGACGTTTTCCAGGCGCGTGCGCGTCGTGAAGATGCAGATGCCGAGCGAGTCCTCGAAGTTGCGCCGCCCGCGGCAGCCGGCGACCAGCTTGGCCACCTCCACCCCGTTGAACGGGTTGATGCGCGCCGGCAGCCCCAGCTCGGTCTGGTGCACGGGGTTGCCGGTCTCCATCGTCGCCGTGGAGGACGTGGCGGTGTCGAGCATCTCCTCCCAGCGGGCGCGGTGATCGTGGCCGCGGGGCGAGGCGCCCTTGCCGGTGTAGATGGCGGCGTCCTGGGCGGCGCCCCCGAGCTTCTCGGCGGCGCGCTTGAGGCCCTCGGCCAGCAGGTCGCCGAAGCCCTCGCGCCGGCTGATCATCTGGGCCAGCCGGTTGGCGCCCTCGACGTCGCCCCACTTGAGGTCGAAGCCGACCTGCTTCGGCGTGAGCCAGCCCTTCTCGAGGCCCTCCATCACCCAGCCGCACACCCAGCCGAACTCGTTGACGTCCAGGCAGGCGCGGTCGAGCTGGCTGTTGAGCCACGCCACCCCGTCGACGTCGGCCGTGACGCCGATCGTCCATCCGGCGCCCGACCAGCCCTCGTACTCCGGCTCGTCGACCATCTTGCCCTTGTGGCGGCCCTGGCGGATGACCGCCATGTGGCAGTGGTGCATGCCGCACGCGTTGCACTGGTGGCCGCGGTGGTCGAAGCCCTGGCGCAGCTTCGGCGCCTCCCACCGGGACATGTCGCCGTCGGTGGTGTTGGTCGTGTAGTTCTTGATCGGCAGCGCGCCGAGCTTGTTGAGGTTCACGACGCCGGGCAGCGTACCGTACTCGTAGAGCGAGCGGGCGGAGGGATCGGTCTGCAGATCGTGGGCGATCTCGTCGGCCGCCTGCACGAGCCCCACCGGGTCGTTGGCGCGGAGCGCCTTCGTGCCCTTCACGATGGCCACCGCCTTGAGCTTCTTCTTGCCCATGACGGCGCCCACGCCATTCTTGGACGCGACGTGCCCGTAGTCGCCCTGGATGGCGGCGAAGCGGACGCCGTGCTCGCCGGCCGGGCCGATCGAGTACACGGAGAGCTGGTGGCCCCGCAGCCCGAGGTCTTCGCTGAGCGCGTCCTGGGTCTCCCACGTGTCCTTGCCCAGATAGGAACGCGCGTCGCGCAGCTCCACCCGGTCGTCGTCGATGTAGAGGTAGACCCAGTCGCGCGCCTGGCCCTGGATGACGATCGCATCGTAGCCGCAGTACTTGAGGTTCGTGCCGAAGAAGCCGTTGGCCTGCGTCGAGGTCGGGCCGTTGGTGCCCGCGCCGATCGTCACCACGGTGAGCCCGCCGGTGCCCCACACCGGCAGCCCGGCCAGCGGCCCGGTGGCGAGCACGAGGCGGTTGTCGGGGTGATCCCAGGACACGTTGCCCTTCCCCTTGCGCGTCTCGTGGTAGAGGATCCGCGAGCCGAGCCCGATGCCACCGAGCTGGTCGCGCATCTCGTCCGGACCACCCCACGGCTCGCCCCAGCACTTCCGCTTGCCGAGGTCGACGCGGAGGATCTGGCCGGCGAAGCCGCCGGGCGGTTGCGGTTGCGGCGTGGTGGACTTCTTGGGTGCGCGGAGGGTCGCTGGAGTCATACGGCCACCGGGCTGTCACCGGGCGCCATCGACGGGCGCCCCAGGACGGTTGCGGGTAGGAGAGCGCCCGTCGTCTTGGCGGCGATGAACGCGGTCTTGACGTCGAACGGGTTGCGCCGCAGCAGATCCTTGAAGCGGGCGAGCGAGACGCCGGTCTGCACGAGCCCCTTGAGCATACCGACGTCGTTGGTCGTCCAGATGTCGTTGGAGCGGCCGATGATGATCGCGCCGGTCAGCCGGTCGCCGGTGAACAGGAGCTTGCGGTAGGCGTTGCGATCCTTCTTGAGGCCGGTGACGGCCTCGGCCTTCGCGTCGTCCCAGGCCCCGAACGAGGCGGCGTCGAGGTGGCAGACCTCCACGATGTTGACGATCAGCGAGCCGCGGTAGCGGACGTCCTTGCCGGCCATGTTGGCACCGGCCACGCGCCCGTGCTCCTGGGCGGTCGGCTCGATGGCGTGCACCGCCGCCTGTCCCGAGACGAGGTCGCGCCCCTCGGCCACGTCGCCGGCCGCGTAGACGTCCGGCACGTTGGTGCGCAGGCGGTCGTCGACGACCACGCCCCGGTTGATCTCGACCCCGGAGCCCTCGAGCCAGTCGAGGTTCGTCTTGATGCCGGTGGCCATGATCACGACGTCGCAGGCGAGATCGGGGCCCGCCGAGAACTTCAGCCGCTTCCGCCCCCTGGCGTCCTCGATCTTCGTCAGCTTCACGTTGGTGCGGAGGGTCACGCCGTGGGCCTTCAGCCAGCCCTCCACGACCTCGGCGCCGGCGGCGTCGACCATGCGCGGCAGGATGCGCGGCGCCACCTCGACGATCGTGAGCCGGGCCCCCAGCGACAGGATCGAGTTGAGGATCGTGAACGAGATGAAGCCGGCGCCGACCATCACGACCTGGCAGCCGGGCCTGATGCCGTCGATGACGGAGCGGGCCTCGTCCAGCGTCCAGAACGAGTGCACGCCGGGGCCGTCGGCGCCCGGCACCGGGGCCCGCACCGCCGAGGAGCCGGTCGCGATCAGGCAGTCGTCGTACTCGACCCGGGCGCCGTCGTCGAGCGTGCACACGCCGGCCTTGACGTCGAGGGCGGCCGCCCGCCGGCCGACCAGCGTCTTGACCTTCCACTTCGCGAGCTGGGCGGCGGTGGCCGTGAAGACGTGGGACTCGGCGATGGAGCGGTCGAGATAGTAGGGCAGCACCATGCGCGAGTAGGGGCGCTCGGCGCTGACGAGCGTGATCTCGGAGGGCTCGCGCTCCTCCTCCCGGATGGTCCGCATCGCGTTCATGCCGGCGGTGCCGCCGCCGATGATCAGATGACGGGCCGGCATCAGCGGGCTCCCGCCGCCACCAGCAGGTGGCTCACGCGCTCGGCGGCGAAGTCGCCCAGCCAGTCCGACGCGGGCGCCTCGACGTACTCGATGGCGGCCGTCGGGCAGGCGTGGGCGCAGGCGGGATCGCCGCCGCACAGGTTGCACTTGAACGCCTTGCGGGTGGACGTGTCGTAGAACATCGTGCCGTAGGGACAGGCGATCGTGCAGAGCTTGCAGCCCACGCAGGTGTCGTCGAGGACGTCCTTGGCGCCCGCCGCGTTGATCGTGATGGCGCCGACCGGGCAGGCGGTCATGCACCAGCCCTCCGCGCACTGCGTGCACGTGTAGGGCGCGTACGACGTGTGCCCCTCGAACGGCGACACGCGGATCACGGACTTGGCGGGCTGGTAGGTCGCCGTCTGCATGTACGAGCAGGCGATCTCGCAGCGCAGGCAGCCGGTGCAGCGCTCGGGTACGAGCTTCAGGACTTTCATGCGCGCTTCTTCTTCCCCTGGCGGCGCCCGGCGCCGCCCTCGAGCCGCAGGACCTTGCGTCCGGACTCCGACAGCGTGCTCAGCATCACGTAGAGGCTCACGGCGGGCCCTCCCTCAACGCGCGTCGCGACAGACGGCGCGGACAACGGGCGGTAGTATAGCATCGCGCCGGCGGCCTCCAGCCCGGCGCCGCCACCGCGGCCGGCCGGGCCGTCCGGGAGGCCTGCAAAGCGCCCCTCACCGGGTGCAGGCCGTTGCGCCAACCCGGTAATCCGCCCCCGTATTCGTCGTCGCCGGACCGTGATCGGGCCTGGCACGCCGGTTGCCCTCGTTCGAGGGGCATGTGGCGAGCCCTGGCGATCATGGCCGCCGCTCGCGCGCTGACCGGTTGCGCGACGTCGACGCGCACCATGCAGATGGGCGTGCTGCCGCAGGGCCACCAGCTGGTGACGCTCGTCGTCTCCGAGGACCGCGAGGTCGTGCACCGGGAATGCGCGGGCGTGACCACCGGCTGGGCCCTTGGCTGTCATCGGTGGCGCCGGGTCGCCCTGCCCGGGGCCGGCGACGTCAAGCTGATCACGATCGTCCGCTACACCGACGCGCTGCCCTCGACGCTCGCGCTGGAGATCGACGTCCACGAGCTCTGCCACGCCATCGCCGCCCTCCAGCCGATCGCCGACCCCTGCCACGCCGACAACGGCGGCATCATAAGATCCGCCGCCGACCCCGCCTTCCGCCGCCGCTGAGTCCCTCGAAGCGGAGAGGAGATGGTATGACCAGCTGCAGGGTGTGGTAGGGCCCGATCGCGGCGAGCTGGGTGAGGTCGACGCCGGTCAGGTGATGCAGGGGCGTGCGGCTGTCGACCTGCTCGGGTCGATAGTGGCCGGTGAGGGCGGCGATGAGCTCGGCCTCTGAGGCCCGACAGTGGGGGTCGCGATGCTGGGCGAGCGCGTGCGGCGCCAGGCGCAGCACCTGCTGCGCGGCCGGCGCCACCACGACCGGGACCCGCAGCTGCCGGGCCGCATCCACCGCGAGGCCGAGGTCCTTGGCCATGAGGTCGGTCATGAAGCCCGGCGCGTAGTCCTGGCTCGACGCCGAGCGCGCCACCAGGCCGGGCACCGGGTGCATGTGCTCCATCACCCAGGTGTTGCCGGACGATCTGGAGATGACGTCCGTGAGCACCCTGGCGTCCACGCCGAACCCCTCGGCGATGCGGAAGGCCTCGCTGACCGCCACCGCGGCCACGCCCGCGATGAGGTTGTTGCAGAGCTTGGCCACCTCGCCGCTGCCGATGGGGCCGACGTGGACGATGGCGGCGCCCATCGCCGCGAGCGCCGGGCGGGCCTCGTCGAGGTCGCGCGCGTCGCCGCCGACCATGATGGCCAGGGTGCCGTCGGTGGCCCGCGGCACCCCGCCCGACACCGGCGCGTCGACGAAGCGCACGTGCTGCTGCGCCAGCGCGGCGGCGACCCGCCGCGAGACGGCCGGGTCGATGGTCGACATGTCCACGCACAGGCGTCCCGCCGCCACGCCCTCCAGCACGCCGCCGGCCCCGAGATAGGCGGCCTCGACGTGGGAGGACGAGGGCAGCATCGTGACGATCAGCTCGCTCCGCCGGGCGACCTCCGCCCCCGAGCCGGCGCCGGCCGCCCCGGCCTTGACGGCGGCGGCCAGCGCCTCCGGCACCACGTCGTAGGCCACGACCGTGAAGCCCTTCCTCACGAGGTTGGCGACCATCGGCTGCCCCATGGTCCCGGTCCCGATGAAGCCCACGTTCATAGACGCTCCTTTGTCGCGCCGACCCGGGGCGATGCGGTCCTCTCGCGACGGCACGATCCGTCCGCTCGCCGCGATATGATCGAGGCCTGTGTCGGTCCCGTCAAGCCGGCTGGGGCTGCGCGGCCTGGCGCTGATCGCTCTGGCCGCCGTCTCGTGGGGGACCACGGGATCGGTGGCGACGGTGCTGGTGAGCGAGGGCGGCGCCAGTCCGCTCGTCATCGGCGCCGTCCGCATGGTGGTCGCGGCCGCCCTCCTCCTCGTCGCGGCGCGGTGGCTGACCGGCGGGTTCGGGGTCGATCCGGCCGACCGGTGGCGGTGCGTGGGGCTCGGCGCGTGCATGGCGGCGTTTCAGGTCACGTATTTCAGCGCCGTGCCGCTGGCGGGCATTGCCGTCACGGCGCTCGTCGCCATCTGCTGCGCGCCCCTGCTCATTGCGGGACTGGCCGCGAGCGTCCTCGGCGAGCGCCTCACCGTCCCGGTCGGTCTGGCCCTGGCCCTCGGCGTCGCCGGCACCGCCCTGCTCATCGTCGGCCCTCGCACGCCCGCCGACGTCTCGACGCGTTTCCTGGCCGGCGTCCTGCTCGCCGCGGGCGCCAGCGTCTCCTATGCGCTGTACGTCGTGCTCGCCAAGGCGGCGCTGACGCGCACGGCGCCCCTGCCGCTGGCCGCGGCGAACTTCGGGGTCGCCGCGCTCCTGCTGGCGCCGCTCCTGGCCGCCCCCGATGCCGGCCGGCAGATCGCGCAGGGCTGGCCGTGGCTGCTCTACCTGGGCGCCGTCACCACCGCCGGGGCCTACGCGATCTACACGCTCGGCCTGCGCGACGTGCCGGCCGCGGTGGCCGGGATCGCCTCGTTGATGGAGCCGCTCACCGCCACGCTGCTCGGCGTCGGCCTCTTCGGCGAGCGGCTCGGCGCCGCCGGCGCGGCGGGCGCGCTCCTGCTGCTCGTCGCGATGGGACTGCTCGCGGCGCGGGACGCCACGTGAGGCCGAGCGTCGTCGTGCCCACCTACGACGAGCGCGACACCATCGTCGACCTGCTCGACGAGCTGCGGGCGCGGCTGGGCCCGGCCGCGCGGATTCTCGTCGTCGACGACGGCTCCCCCGACGGCACCGCCGAGCTCGTCCGCGCGGTGGTCGCGCGCGATCCGGCCGTGGAGCTGCTGTCGCGGCCGGCCAAGCTGGGACTGGCCTCCGCCTACCAGGTCGCGCTGCGACGGGTGCTCGACGAGGGCCGCGACGACTGCGTCGTGACGCTGGACGCCGACTTCTCCCACCACCCCCGCTACGTGCCCGCGCTGGTCGAGGCGGCGGCGACGCACGACCTCGTCGTCGGCTCCCGCTACGTCGCGGGCGGCGGCATCGACAACTGGGGGGCCCGCCGGCGGCTGCTCTCGCTGGCGGGAAACTGGTACGCGCGCACCGTCACCGGCACGCCCGTCCGCGACCTCACGGCCGGGCTGACGTGCATGCGGACGGACTTCCTGCGCGCGGTCCCGTTCGAGCGGATCCAGTCGCGGGGCTACGCCTGGCTGATCGCCCTCAAGACGCTCTTCCACCGCCACGGCGCCCGCATCCACGAACTCCCCATCCACTTCGTCGAGCGCCGCTTCGGCCGGTCCAAGCTCTCCACCAACATCGTCTACGAAGGCTTGATCGAGCCCTGGCGCATCCGCCGCGCCGTCACCACGGACACGGGGCCACGGGGATAGCGCCACCGCGAGGCCCTCGCGGAGAATCGAGGCGCGACCCGGCTCCGCCGGGGCGCGACGAGCATATGGGGGGTTTGGGGGGCCCTTCGAGGCCCCCCATGTGGTCAATGCCCGCCGAACTTGCGGCGCATCGCCTGCAGGGTCTTGCAGGCGAATTCGTCCTCGCCACGCGAGGTGAAGCGCTGGTAGAGCGAGGCGGTCAGCACCGTGGCCGGGACCCCCTCCTCGATGGCGGCGAGCACGGTCCAGCGGCCTTCGCCCGAGTCCGGAACCTCGGCCTTGACGTTCGCCAGCTCGGGGTCCTCGGTCAGCGCCGCCGCCGTGAGGTCGAGCAGCCATGACGCCACGACGCTGCCCCGCCGCCAGAGCTCGGTGATCTCGGCCAGGTTGAAGTCGTACTGGAAGTGCTCGGGGTTCCTGAGCGGCGTCACCTCGGCGCTGGCGGCCTCGCGGCCCTTCTTGCCGACGTTGGCGTTCTTGATGACGTTGAGGCCCTCGGCGTAGGCGGCCATGAGACCGTACTCGATCCCGTTGTGGACCATCTTGACGAAATGGCCGGCGCCCGCCGGACCGCAGTGCAGGTACCCGTCCTCCGCCGTGCTGCCCTTCACCTTGTCGCGCCCCGGCGTCTTCAGCGCGTCGCCACGGCCGGGGGCGAGCGCCTTGAAGATGGGATCGAGGTGCTTCACCGCCGCGTCGGGCCCGCCGATCATGAGGCAGTAGCCCCGCTCCAGGCCCCAGACGCCCCCGCTGGTCCCGACGTCGACGTACTGGATGCCCCGGGCGGCCAGCTCCCTGGCGCGGCGGATGTCGTCCACGTAGTACGAGTTGCCGCCGTCGATGAGGATGTCGCCGTTCTGGAGCAGGGGCACGAGGGCGTTGATGACGGGGTCCACGACGCCGGCCGGGGTCATCAGCCAGATGGCCCGGGGCGCGCTCAGCTTCTCCACGAACTCCCTGAGCGCGGAGGCTCCCCCGGCCTGGGCGCCGGCTTCCTTCTGCACGCGCTGCTGCGTCTGTGCGATGACCTCGACGCTGCGGTCGTTGACGACGAGCTGGTGCCCGGCCTTCGCGAGCCGGACCACCATGTTCTGCCCCATGCGGCCCAAACCGATCATCCCCAGTTGCACGTCGATGCCCCTTTCTCGGCGGCCGGCGGATCAGGACAGCCACCGCGGTACGCCAGCGTCCCCGCCCCCCGGGCTATATACCGCGGATGACCGTCCCGCAAGGTGGAAAGTTGCACGACGGCCGCGCTGGAGGGCTTTCCCCATCTTGCGCGCGCCGTGGGGTGGGCGCCCATAGAAAATCCAGGTCAGGGTCTCGGGCCGCCGCGGCGCCCGGCGAGGGTGCGCTCGGCGTCCTCCACGAGCGTCCGGATGTTCGGGAGATCGGGATCGTCGGCGGGCGCGAGCGCCAGGTAGCGGCGCCAGTGGCGGACCATCGGCTCCAGCGCGTCCGGCTCGGTCCGCGCCCGGAACTGGTAGGCGACGCCGAGGTTGCGCAGCACCACGGGAGCCACCGCCGGGCGGGCCGCCAGCGTCTCGAGCGCGCGGATCGTCGCCTCCGGGAGCAGCGGATCGTCGCGGCGGGCCGCCGCCCGTCGCACGAGGGCCAGCCCGTAGCGCTCGTACTGCTTCCAGTAGCCGGTGGCGAGGGCGTGCTCCCAGCTCGACGGGGGAAACGCGGCGGTCCGGGCCGGGGCGAACGCGGCGAACGAGGCCTCGTTGTCCCGCACCCACTGACCGGCGGGGGGCTCCTGCCCCCGCGGCAGGACCTGCTCGACGAGCCCGAGCAGCCACGGCGCGTACGCTTCCTCCAGCGTGCGCAGCCACGGCGTGCGATTGCAGACGACGACCGGACGGCGCTGCAGGTTCAGGTCGAGGAACTGCCGGAACGTGAACGGGCCCGGCGGGAGTACGAGGTCCGGCATGTGGCGCGCCGCCACCGTGCGGAACCACGGCAGGGCCACGATCCCGATCGGCAGCACGTACACGTCGGGGCGCACGCCCTCGACCTGCTGCAGATAGCGGACGCTGCCGATGACCTCGTCGCTCGAGAGCAGCAGCACGCCCCGCGGCGGCACCGAGTGCAGGACGGCCTCGCCGTAGTCGCGCACGAGCGTGTTGGCGTGGGCGCGCTACCTCGGCCAGGTTGACCGCCGCCAGCGCCGCCGGCAGCGCGAGCGCGACCGGCCAGCGGACCCGCGCCCCGGCCCGCGGCCCGGCGCGGGCGAGCTCGGCCAGCCCCAGCCCCAGCAGCGCCGCCACCACGACGAAACCCTGCTGCCAGAAGCGCTCCTGCATGAACACGTGCAGGGGATCGTCGAGCCGGATGTTGGCCAGGGAGCAGAAGACGCCGAGAAGAGCAACGCGGCGAGCCAGAGGCCGGTGAACCGGCGTGCCGGGCCGGGACGCCGGACCGCCGCCACCGCGGCCAGCCCGAGCGGAATCACCGCAAACGGCGTGGAGCGGGCCACCGCCTGCCAGAACAGCACGAAGCGCGGCCACAGCGCCCCCGCGCTGCCGATGCTCTCGTCGGCCAGCCGGAACGTGCCGTACTCGCGCCGGAAGAAGTGGGTCAGGAAACCGGCCCAGGTCGAGGCGTCGCCCCACGTCACCGGGGCCGGCCGGGCGGCCGACAGCGGGAGATAGAGGTACGGCAGGGCCCCGAGTGTGAAGGCCGGGGCGAGGCCGCCGGCCACGCGCGGCCTCAGCAGGCGCCGGCCGGCCAGGGCGAGCACGAGCAGGCCGAACGGCAGGCCGAAGAAGACCAGCGTGTGATGGTTCGACAGCCGCAGCGCCAGCCAGAATACGCCCAGGTGGAGCGTGCGCAGCGGCGTGCCGCCCCGGGCGTCCTCCCGGAGCGCGCGCGCCGACCAGTAGACGAGGCCGGCCGCGAAGAGGTTGTTCAGGGCGAACACCTCCGCCGTGATGGCGTAGGGCCACACCAGCGGCGCGAACGCGAACACGCCCGCCGCCAGCAGGCCCGCCGCCACGTCGCCGGTGAGCAGGACGAGCGCGCCGAAGAGGAGCACGGCGGCGCCGGCGGCGCAGAGGGCCGACAGCAGATTCACGCGCCAGGCGACGCTGCCCACCGGCAGGAAGGTCAGCAGCTTGCCGAGCAGCGCGTGGAGCGGATAGCCCGGGGGGGGCGACGCCGAGCACGTAGGCGACGGTGACGAACTCGCCGCTGTCGCCGCTGTTCACCGTGGGACTCAGCGTGGCGAGATAGACACCGAGGGGGACGAGGCCCGCCGCCAGCGCCGCCAGGACCGTGACCCGCGTCCATCCCGCCGCCGGCACCTCCAGGGCAGGCGCCGGCACTCCGGGACCTACGCTCCCCACCCTCGCGCGCCGGCGCGACCCGGGCACGGGCTCTAGCTCGGGCGGATCGGCCTCGACACTGCGCGGCTGAACGTGCAGTTGGGCACGACCGCCGAGTGCTTGCCGGACCCGCCGGCCACCACGACGAAGACATCCTCGGGGGAGGGCACGCGGGGCAGCCGGGCCTCGGCATCCGTCGTCGCGTTCATCCAGGCCGGCCAGTCCTGCATGCCCCACATGCCGCCCAGCCGCATCAGCCCGAGCGGCTGGCGGGCGTTCTCGTAGACGTAGCGCTGGACGTCCGCGCGCGTGAACCCGTCGTCGGCGATCGTGCGCGCGTGCTCGGGCCCCAGCACGACCAGCAACTGGGCCTGCGAGAAGTACCAGCCCACGTTGGAGCCGAGCGACACCGCGGTGTCGGCGACGTTCGTCAGGATGCCGCCGGCGGTGGTCGAGACGTGATCGTTGACGTTGTGCGGTCCCTCGCCGCCGTACACGGTCACCACGTCACCGTCCCGCAGCGGGCCCCACGGCGACGCCGTCTCGTTCTCGGCGATGCAGTAGGCGAACTTGGCGGGACTCCCCTGGGTGGCCATGTCGTAGCGCCCGGGCCAGGCACCGCCCACGTTCAGCAGGATGAGCCGGATGGCGCGTCCGATCGTGGCGTTGGCGCGGAAGCCGGGGCCGAAGCAGCCACTGCCCCCGTGCAGGCCGATCTCGCGCCCGTACCGGCCGTTGACGACCACGAGCGGCGCCACCGGGTGCGTCGTCGCCTGCACCCCGTAGAGGTTGAACGCCGGATCAAGCATCGCCTCGACCGCGGCAAGGACGATCGGAAACGCCGCCGGCTCGCAGCCGGCCATGACCGCGTTGACCGCGAGCTTCTCCAGCGTGGCCTGGCGCCAGAGCGGCGGCATGGCGCCCAGCCCGCGGCCGCCGTCGCGCCCGCCCAGCATCGCGGCCACGCGCGGCTCCGTCGGTGCGATGATCGGCAGCCCGTCGCACCAGGCACGCGCCGTGAACTCGCCGAGCAGCGCGGCGGGATCGTCGTCGTCGAGCACGACCTCGCGGTCCCCGACGGCGCCTGTCGGAGCGACGCCCTGGGCGTCCAGGCCACCCACGGAACTCGCCGCGCCGGCGGCCCCGGCGACGACCGTTCCCCCCTCGATCAGCGCGGCCAGCTGCTCGAAGGCCTGGTGGGCACGGCGGGCGACGGAGTCGGGGCGCTCGCCGCCGAGCGGGTGCTGGATGACGAGCAGGGGCAGGCCCGACACGCCGAGCGCGGCCAGCTCACTGACCGCCAGCCCCTGGAAGGCGGTCGTCGCGATGAGGCCGGCGGGGGTGCCGCCCTTCGCCAGCTCGATGGCGTCGTGGAGACTCCACGACGTGCACGACCCTCAGTCGGCCGAGCCGGCAAAGACGACGTCGCACGCCTTGCTCAGCTCGGCGATCAGCCCGGGGGCGGCCGGGGTGGAGGCGTTGGCCTTGCGCCGGTGCACCACCGCCTTGACGCCGTACCGCTCGCGTAGCAGCTCGCCGATGCCGCTCGTGAGGCGGTCGAAGTTCGACTTGGTGTTGTCGAGAAAGCCGATGGTGCGGCCGGCCCATTCGCGCGGCAGCAGCGGTACCGTCATCGCCTGGCTGGCGACGACCCCGACGGGGCTCAGGACTCGAATTCGGGCCATGCGTAGTCTCCCTTTCCGGACCGTGAGGACTTCCGGCGCTTCCGCCACGTCGCATCTTACAATAGCCGCCGGATGGTCATCGCCCTCGATCTGGGCACGTCCTCCGTGCGGGCGACGCTCTACGACGCCCGCGGGCGCGCCGTGGACGGACGCTTCCACCAGGAGACCTACGCGCCCAGCACCACGCGCGACGGCGGCGTGGAGCACGACCCGGCGCGGGTGCTCGACGCCACGGCGGCGTGCCTGGACCCGGTCGTGCGGGCCGCCCGCCACGACGTCGTGCAGGCGGTCGGCGTCGCCTCGTTCTGGCACGGCCTGCTCGGCTTCGACGCGGCCCACCGCCCGGTGACGCCGCTGTTCATGTGGGCCGACTCCCGCAGTACCGGCGAGGCCGGCCTCCTGCGCGACGCGCTCGACGAGCCGGCGCTCCACGCACGCACCGGGTGCCACCTGCACGCCTCGTACTGGCCGGCCAAGCTGCGGTGGCTGGCGCGCGAGCGGCCCGCCGACGTCCGGCGCGTCGCCCGCTGGGGCTCGATCGGCGAGCACCTCGAGCTGGCGTTCTTCGGCGAGGCGGCCACGAGCCTGTCGATGGCCTCGGGAACGGGGCTCCTCGACCAGGCGGCACTGCGCTGGGACGCCGAGGCGCTCGCGGCGGCGGGCATCGAGGCCCGGCACCTCTTCCCGCTCGTGGACCGGACCGATGGCCGCCGCGGCCTGCGGGCGCCGTGGGCCGCCCGCTGGCCGGCCCTGCGCGGCGTGCCGTGGTTCCCCGCGGTCGGCGACGGCGCGGCGAGCAACGTCGGCTCCGACTGCATGGATCCGCACCGGATCGCGCTCAACGTCGGCACCTCGGCCGCGCTCCGCGTGGTCACCGACGCCGAGACGGTGCCGCGGCGCGGACTCTGGCGCTATCGCCTCGACCGCCGGCGCTCGGTGGTCGGCGGCGCCACCTCGGAGGGCGGCAACGTGTACGCGTGGTGCCGCGAGGTGCTCGGGCTGCCCGACGAGGACGCGGTGGAGCGGGCGCTCGCCGAACGGGCGCCGGACGCCCACGGCCTCACCGTCCTGCCGTTCCTGGCCGGCGAGCGGGCCCCGGGCTGGCGGGGCGGCCGCCGGGGGGCCATCGCCGGGCTGTCGCTGGACACGACGGCGCTCGACGTGGTGCAGGCCGCGCTGGAGGCGGTGGCGCTGCGGCTGGCCCTGGTCTACGCACTGCTGGCGCCGTACGCAGCCGCCGACCACCTCGTCGTCGCCTCGGGCGGCGGCATCAGCCGTTCCGGTGCCTGGACCCGGATGCTGGCCGACGCGCTGGGCCGCCCGATCCACGCCTCGGCCGAGGGCGAGGCCACCAGCCGCGGCGCTGCCCTGCTCGCGCTCGAGAGCCTCGGCGTGCTCCCCGACGTGACGGCCGCGCGAGCGCCGCTGGGCCGGGTGGTCGCCCCCGAGGCCGCGCGCCACGCCCGCTACGCGGCCGCGCTCGAGCGCCACCGGTGGCTCGACGAGAGGGTATGATCACCGGCATGGACCAGCCCGAGATCATCGTCGCCGACGATCCGCCCGCGCTCGCCGCGGCCGCCGCCGGGGCGATCGTCGAGATCGCCCTGGCGGCGGTGGCGGCCCGCGGCCGCTTCACCGTCGCGCTGGCCGGGGGCAGCACACCGCGCGTGACCTATGAGCGCCTGGCCGAGCCGCCGCTGCGCGAGCGCATGCCCTGGGACCGCACGTGGGTCTTCTTCGGCGACGAGCGGGGGGTCGGGCCCGAGCACCCCGATTCCAATTACCGCATGGCCAACCAGGCCCTGCTGACGAAGGTCCCGATCCCCTCGGCCCAGATCGCCCGCATCCGTGGCGAGGCCGAGGACCCCGAGTCGGCCGCGGTCGAGTACGCCCGGCGGGTGGCCGAGGTCTTCGCGTGCAAGCGCGGCGAGCTGCCGCGTTTCGACCTCATCCTGCTCGGCATGGGCGTGGACGGCCACGTTGCCTCGCTGTTTCCCGGCTCGCCCGTCCTCAAGGAAGTCTTCCGGCCGGTCGCGGCGGTCCACGCCGCCGCCGCCGCCCTCCCCCAACGGTTCACGTTCACGTTCCCGCTGATCAACGCCGCCGCCCGGGTCACGTTCCTGGTCGCCGGGCCGGAGAAGGCCAAGATGGTGAAGGCAGTGCTGGGCGAGCCGGGCGGGGGCCTGCCGGCCTCGATGGTGCGCCCGACGGACGGCCGGTTGACGTGGCGGCTCGATCGCCGGGCCGCCGCCCTGCTGAAGGTCGCCAGGACCCGCTGACCCGCATGTCGTCGAGCGACGAGCCGTTCTCGCTGGTCATCTTCGGCGCGTCGGGCGACCTGACCCGCCGCAAGCTGATCCCCGCGCTGTGGACGCTCTTCGCCGCGCGGACCCTGCCGGAGCCGTTCGCGATCATCGGCACCGGCCGGACCGAGATGAGCGACGACGCCTTCCGTGACCGGATGAAGGAGGGCGTCAGGGAGTTCGCCCGCTTCAAGGTCCCGTCCGACCAGGTGTGGCAGCGGTTCGCCTCGAACATGTCCTACCTGCCCGGCGATCCGACCGAACCCGAGCTCTACGCCCGGCTGCGGCAGCAGCTGGAGGACGTCGAGCGCCGGCGCGGCGGACCCGCCAACCGGCTCTACTACCTCTCCACGCCGCCCAGCCTCTATGACGACATCACGATCCAGCTCGGCAAGGCGGGGCTGGCCCGCAACGACAGCGGCTGGACCCGCATCATCGTCGAGAAGCCGTTCGGGCACGACCTGCGCTCCGCCCAGGAGCTGAACCGGCTCGTCACCAGCGTGTTCCAGGAGGAGCAGGTCTACCGCATCGACCACTACCTCGGCAAGGAGACGGTCCAGAACCTCCTCGCCCTGCGCTTCGCCAACGGCATCTTCGAGCCGCTGTGGAACCGCAACCACGTCGCCGAGGTCCAGCTCACCGTGGCCGAGCGGGTCGGCGTCGAGGGCCGCGGCGGCTACTACGAGGAGTCGGGCGCCCTGCGCGACATGATCCAGAATCATCTGCTGCAGGTGCTCTGCCTCATCGCGATGGAGCCGCCGGTGACGTTCGACGCCCGGGCCGTGCGCGACGAGAAGAGCAAGGTGATGCAGGCGGTGCGGCCCATCGATCCGGCGAAGGTCGACGCCTCGGCGCTGCGCGCGCAGTACGGGCCGGGATTCATCGACAACCGGCCGGTGCCGGGCTACCTGCAGGACAAGGGGGTCAAGCCCGACTCCACCACCGAGACGCTCGCGGCGATGCGGCTGGAGATCGACAACTGGCGGTGGGCGGGCGTGCCGTTCTACCTGCAGACGGGCAAGCGCATGGCCAGGCGGGTGAGCGAGATCGTCATCCGCTTCCGCCGCACGCCCCACATGATCTTCCGCCGCGGCCCGGTGAGCGCCGACCCCAACCTGCTCGTGATCCGCATCCAGCCCGACGAGGGCATCTCGCTCATCGTCGACGCCAAGGAGCCGGGACCCGACCTCAAGCTGAGTCCGGTGACGCTGGACTTCAAGTACCACGAGGTGTTCGGCGGCGAGCCGCCCGAGGCCTACGAGCGACTGTTGCTGGACGCCATCCACGGGGACGCGACGCTGTACTCGCGCGGCGACTGGATCGAGCAGGCGTGGACGCTGACCCAGCCGGTCCTGGATCACTGGGCGCAGACGCCGGGCCCGCTACCGACCTACGACGCGGGCTCCTGGGGGCCGCCCGAGGCCGACGCGTTCATCGCCCGCGACGGCGGCAGGTGGCGGAGGCCGTAGCCCGTCACTTCGCCAGGGGCGTCGGCCACAGTCGACGGCATACGTTGAAGGAGGCGGCCACCGCGGCCACGAGCGTCGCGCCGGCCAGCCCCGTGTCCAGCGCCTCCGACCAGCTATCGGCCAGCGCCAGCAGGGAAGGCAGCATGAACCCGAGCACCGCGGTCGTCGCCGTGAAGACCGCGTGCACGACCACGGGGAACACGACCACTACGATGATCGCCTTCGCGACGATTGCGCCGTACATTCGTCCCCTCGCCGCATCTCGGACGGCCCCTCTGGCCGGAATCGGGCCTGCGCGACCCTGACCGACGAGATAGCAACTCGGAGACCAGGCTGATAACCCCTCGTGATGAATGACGTTTTACGGTCCTGCCCGGGGCCCGCTCGGCCACTTCCTGACCGGGGACGCGTGGTAAGCCGACTACCGAGTCCTGCCCTCGGTGCCCGCGTAGTAGGAATGACAGTAGCGATAGTAGTCGTAGTAGTAGCCGTCGCGCTTCATGTTCACCCCGTTCATCACCACGCCCAGGATCCGGCCCTTCACCGCCAGGATCTGCCCGGTGGCGCGCCGGATCACCTCGTGCGGGACCTTGCCCGTCTGCACCACCATGACCACGCCGTCGGCGAAGGTCGCCAGCGCGACCGCGTCGGCGACGGACACCACCGGCGGGGAGTCGAGCAGGATCATGTCGTAGTCGGCGGTGGCGCCCTCCAGCGCCTCCCGCATCCGGTTGGAGCCCACCAGCTCGGCCGGATTGGGCGGCAGCGGGCCGCTGGTGAGCACGGACAGGCCCGCGACGCTGGTCGGCTGGGCGACGTCCGCGAACCGCAGGCCCTCCAGCAGGGCGGTGGTCAGCCCCCGGGTGTTGCCGAGGCTGAAGATCCGATGCAGCGTCGGGCGGCGCAGGTCGGAGTCGACCAGGCAGACCGTGGAGCCGGTCTGGGCCAGCACCACGCCGAAGTTGGCGACGGTCGTCGACTTGCCCTCGCCGGGGCTGGACGAGGTCACCACGATCGAGCGGCACTTGTGGTCCAGTCCGGCGAACTGGATGCTCGTGCGCAACGTGCGGTACGCCTCGGCCGCCGGCGACTTGGGATCGAGATGGGCGACGAGGCTCCCCGCCGGGCCCGGAGCGCTCCGGTTGCGGTCGGCCATCGCTACCGCTTCACCACGAACTGCGGCACGATGCCGATCACCGGCAAGCCCAGGTGGCGCTCGACGTCGTCGGGCGTCTTCACGGTGGTGTCGAAATACTCGAGGGTCAGCGCCGTTCCCACGCCCACCAGCAGGCCCACCACGACCGCGGCGACGAGGCTCATGGCCTTGCGGGGCCGGATCGGCGTGCGCGGGACCACGGCCTCCTCGATCACGCTCACGTTGTTGGTCTCCAGCCCGCCGGTGACGCCGGTCTCCTTGAGGCGCTTGAGGACCGCCTCGTAGAGCTGCTGGTTGGAGTCGGCGTCGCGCTGCAGGTTGAGGTACTGGATCTCCTTCTCGTTCAGCTCCTGGGCCTCGGCCCGCAGCCGGTTGACGTTGCCCAGCAGCGTGTCCTCGCGGGCGCGGGCGACCCGGAACTCCGTCTGGACGGCGCGCATCATCGTCTTGATCTCGGCGTCGATCTTCTGGTTCACCTGCTCGATCTGGGCGTCGACCTTCAAGATCTCGGGGTGCTTGTCCTTGTACGTCCGCGAGAGCCTGGCCTTGCTCGTCTCCAGCTCGGAGGCCTCCTGCTTGAGCCGCTGGATCAGCTGGCTGTCGGCCACCGTGAAGATGGTCGCCGCGCCGCCCCGGTCGGAGGTGACACGCTGCAGCTCGTTCAGCTTCGCCTCGACCGACAGCCGCTGGGCCTGGGACTCCAGGTACTGTTTGTTGAAGTCCATGATCTTCTGGGCGGTGATCTGCCGCTGTTCCTGCAGCCCCATGATGCCCGCCTTGACGCGGTAGTTCTGCAGCGCCACCGACGACTCCTGGACCTTGGACCGGAGGCTGGTCATCTGCTCGTTGAGCCAGGCCATGGCCTCCTGGGCCCCCCGCAGCTTGATATCCAGGTTGTGCTTGACGTACTGGCGGGCGAGCGCGTTGGTGACTTCGGCGGCCAGCGGCGGGCTCGGGTGCTCGAACTTCACCGCCACCAGCCGGGTGTTGCGGCGCGGCTCCACCGTGATCCCGGCTTGCAGGGCGCGCACGGGGTCGGCCGCCCGCTTCAGCTCGGGAATGCGCGTCTCGAGGTCGAGGGTCTCGATCACCTTCGCGACGATCGGGCGGCTGGTCATCAGCTCGTACTGGGTGCGGTAGTACTCCTGGGTCGGCGCGCCGATCGTCGTGACCTCCTGGATGTTCAGGACCTTGGGCGGCTCCGGCTCGATGAGCACGGTGGCGCTCGCCTGGTAGACCGGCGTCTGCACGAACGACCAGACGGCCACGCTGAACACGGTGATCGCGAACAGGCCCGCCACCAGATAGCGGTGCTTTCGGAGGGTCCGGTAGTAGTCCCTCAGGTGGGTCTCGCGCACGGGCTCCGGGCGCTCGCTGGTGGTCAAAAGAAGCTCTCCGGGACGACGATGACGTCGTTTTCGAGCAGGCGGATGGCCTTGTCGCGCTGGCCGCGGCGGATGACGTCGTTCATGTCCACGTTGAGCGTCTGCTGGCCGCGATCGGTGGTCCGGATGACCCGGGTGCGGCCGGGCGCGGCCTTGTCGGTGAAGCCGCCGGCGATGGTGATGCCCTCCAGGACGTTGGTCTCCTTGTCGAGCTGGTAGGCGCCCGGCTTCTTGACCTCGCCGAAGACGAAGAACGTGTTGCCCTTGGGCACCATGACGGTGTCGCCGTCGGCGACCCGGAAGTTCTTGTCCCGGGGGACGGCGCCGGAGAGATCGAGCGAGATCGTCTCCTGCTTGCCCTCGGCCGTCCGCCGGAGGATCTTGACGCCCGACGGGGCGGCGGTGCCGTTGAAGCCGCCCGCCAGCGTGATCGCCTCCAGCACCGAGGTCTCCGTGTCGAGGGGGAAGGTGCCGGCCTTGTTGACCTCGCCGAGCACGAAGAAGGCGGATGCCTTGGGGACGAACATCATGTCGCCGTTCTGCAGCAGGATGTTCTCCTTGACGTCGCCCGCCTGGATCTTGCGGACATCCAGCCGCAGCAGGACCGTGCTGGCGACGCTCCCGGCGCCCGTCCTGGCGGTCTCGGTGCGGACGAGCACCAGGTCCTTGCCGGCCGTGCGGGCCAGTCCCCCCGCCTTGGACAGGACCTCCAGCAGCGTGGTGGGCCCGGTCAGGTAGAAGAGGCCGGGCTTCTCGGCCTCGCCCAGCACGTGCACCTTGCTCGAGAGGTAGTCCTTGACGGTGACGATCACCTGCGGGTTGACGAGGTAATCCTTCTCCAGCAGGTCGCGCAGCCGCTGGGCCAGCTCGCTGGTGCTCAGCCCGGCCGCCTGGACGGCGCCGATGAGCGGGAACGGCACCCGCCCGTCCAGCGTGACGGGGTATTCCCTGGTGAGGTCGTCGTGACCCCAGACGGTGATCTTGAGGACGTCGCCGGGGCCGATCGTGTATTCCTGCGCCAGGGGGGCACCCCCGGCCAGCCACCCCGTCAGGAGGAGCAGCGCGCAGGCGGCCCTGAGCGCGGGAGGGCGAAGCGGCGACATGCTACGCGTTCACGACTAGAACGACAGCGTGACCTTGCCGCCGACGATGTCGTTCTTGAAGTCGAAGTTGTCGAAGTTGGAGTCGCGCCGCGCGTGGGTGTAGTCGCCGCTGAGGGCCAGCCAGCGCTGGACCTGGTACTCCACGCCGAGCGAGAACGCCCCCACCCAGTCCTCGCGCCAGTCGAACCGACCGCTCACCTTCTGGGCCTTCTCGAAATAGTCGCCGTGGCCGCCGATCAGCCGGGCGCTCAGCAGGAGCTTGGGCGTCAGGAAGTGCTCGGCCGCCAGGGTGAGGATGTTCCCGAGATAGGCGACGTTGGTGGCGAACACCGACTCCTGGACCGAGCGCTCGGCGACCAGCGTGAGGCGCGTGCGGGCGGTGGGCCGGTAGACGAGGTCGCCGCCCACGACGACACCACGGTAGGCCCCGATGTCGCCGCGGTCGGGATCCCGGACCTCGTAGCCGACCCGCAGGGTCGATTGCAGCCGGCTGGTGAGGTCGCCCCGCACGCCGACCGCCGCGATGTAACGGTCGACGTCGCGGTCGCTGGCGGTGTCGAAGTCCTTGGTGCCGTAGGCGACGTTGACCAGCAGGTCGGTCTTGGGCTGGACCCGGTAGAAGCCGGTGAGGCCGATGGTGTGCTCGTCGCGGTCGAGCTGCTCGACGCCGGTGTCGTCGTCGAAGTTCACCGTCGTCCACACGTAGTCGAGGCCGACGGCGTACCGGCGCGTGAAGCCGTACTCCACCGAGGGCGACAGCACGTTGGTCGTGCTCTCGAGGCGGCCGGTCAGCTCGGTCCCGGGCGGGTCGCTGGTGCGCGCGAAGTCCTCCTTCACGTTCACCCGGAGGCCCCCCGGAAAGGCGAGGAGGACGTTGCCGAGGACGAAGTAGTGCTCGGTGTCCTGGCTGCCGAGGTCGGCGTAGCGAACGATCTCGGCGCTGAAGCCGAGGTCGATCTTGTGGCGTCCCAGCGGCAGCTCCAGCACGAAGCCCGGGATCGTCTTGAAGATGACGTCGTCCTGGGCGCCGCTGGGCGCCTGGAAGACGTTGGATTCGTACTCCACGCGCTGGGAGATGAACGGCGAGACCTTGAAGCCCGGCAGCCCGAGGTCGGGCCAGAGGGCGTTGAGGTCGATCGCCGATGCCCAGGCGGGTGTCAGCGCCACCGCCGCGAGCAGGGAGGCCGCCGTCAGGAGGCGCCTGCCGCTCGCCGGCCATGCCCGTGTCTCGCTCACCGCCGCTCCCCGGAAAACCGCATCCTCAATCGTGTCTGCCCGCGCTCTCAGGCGGTGGAGCCGTAGCGGTTACCGCCGTGGCGGCGATGATAGGGGACAGGGATCGCGGATGTCAAACTTACCGACGATTTCGGCGCCCCGACTACCTCGCGCGCTTCACCGCCCGGCCGGTGGTGTACTCGGCGTACGTGTACCAGAGCCCCTCCCAGAGCAGCACCTGCAGGGAGTCACCGTCCTTCTCGTACACCTGCGTCGTGCCGTGCTGGGAGGTCTTGGTGCTGCTCACGTGACGCCACCCGTTGGCCTCCAGGGTGGTGCGGATGGCCGTCGTGAGGCTGTCCAGCTCGAGGCGCCCGCGATAGATGTGGCGGCCCGCCTTGACGTTGGGCGTCTCGATCACGGTGGAGTCTTCCTGCTGGTACGCGAGCCCCTTCGGCACCGGGATGTCCTCGAACTCCACGCGGGTCGCGCGCGGCGGAGTGCTCGCGCAGGAGACCAGGACCAGCGACGCGGCGACGGCGGCGGCGAACCCAGGCAGTGTCATGGCGGCATCCTAACAAGGGGTGCCGGCCGCCACCAAAGAATTCCCGCCCTCGTCAGCCCTGGATGCTGTAGCCGCCGTCGACCGGGATGACCGCGCCCGTCACGAAGTCGGATGCGGCGCTGGCCAGGAATACCGCCACGCCGGCCATGTCGTCGATGCCTCCCCAGCGCCCGGCCGGCGTGCGGCGCAGCACGTTGTCGTTCAGCCCCGGGACCTCGCGCCGCGCGTTGCGGGTCAGCTCGGTGTCGATCCAGCCGGGCAGCACGGCGTTCACCTGGACATTGTCCCTCGCCCACGCCACGGCGGTCGACTTGGTCAGCTGCACGATGCCGCCCTTGCTGGCGCTGTACACGGGCGCGAAGGAGGCGCCGAAGATGGACATCATCGAGCCGATGTTGATGATCTTGCCCCCACCGGCTGCCTTGAAGGCCGGATAGGCGGCCTTGGAGCACAGGAACGCCGAGGTCAGGTTCGTGTCGAGCACCCGCCGCCACTCGTCGAGCGCCAGCTCGTGGGCGGGCTTGCGGATGTTCATGCCGGCGTTGTTGACGAGGACGTCGAGGCGCCCGAACCGTTCGAGCGTGGCGGCGATCAGCCTCTCGACCGCCCCCTCGTCGGTGACGTCCGTCGCCACCGCGTGAGCTTCGGCGCCGCGACCTGCCAGCTCCTGCACGGCCGCGCGCGACTTGTCGGCGTCGCGGGCGGCGATCACGATGCGCGCCCCGGCGTTGGCCAGACCACGCGCCATCCCCAGGCCGATCCCGCCGTTGCCCCCCGTGACGACCGCCACCCTGCCCTTGAGATCGAACATGTCTACTCTCCCCTGCCCTGCCCTGTAAACGTTACAGGGCTGCCGGGATCGTTGAAGCCCTTTCAACCCACCGGTTCGCGCGCCACTCGATCCCGCGGGCATTTGGACTTCCAAGGACCATGGCACGGCGGCTGCACTGGGTGGAACGTCGATCTCGAACCCATCGCTATCGCCGACGGAGGGTACCTCAAATGCTCGCGCGCGTCCCGTTCATTCCACAGCTCGATCTGCAGCGTGACGCGCCGCATCCGCGTGTGTGGGCCATCGTGCTCACCGGGGACGAGCCTCCGTTCTCGCGGGCCTCTCCTCGACGGCGGCACTGCGGGGCCGCGCGCCACTGGCGATCGACGACCGGTACGGCGCCACGTGCTCGGCACACCCTGGAGCGAGCCAGTCGCCTGGCGCCGCCCAGCCAGACGGTCACCGTGCTGACGAGACGACAGGCTGCGGCCTGGGACCGGGAACTGTCCGCCCTCCCGCAGGTGCGTCGTGTCGTGCAGCCGGTCTATCGGGGTCGCGCCGCCGAGGCCCTTCTCCCGCTGCTGAAGATCGCCCGCCAGGATCCCTCGGCGACGGTCGTCGTCCTGCCGTCCGACCATCGGGTCGACCACGACCCTCGCTTCCTGCGCTATGTCGGCCGCGCGGTGTGGGCGATCGCGCTGCGGCCGGACCTGCCGATCCTGCTGGCGACGCACCCGCACGCGCCGGTGGCCGACGGCTGGATCGAGCCGGGGCCGCCCATCGAAGGGCTGGAGGATCTGGCCGTGCGCTCGGTGAAGCGCTTCGTGGACGGCGCCGCGCCGGCCGAGCGGCGGCGCCTGTTCGAGGGCAACGCGCTCACGAGCACGTCAATCCTCGTCGGCCGCGCCGGCACGCTGCTGGCCCTGGCCGGCCGCACGCTGCCGGAGGTCCTGGAGGCGCTCGAGCCGCTCGAGGACGCGGCCGACCGCGCGGAAGAGTCTCTGCTCTGCGACGCCGTCTACGAATGCATGCCGGAGGCGGATCTGGCGCCGCTGGAGCGGGCCCGCGAGCTCGCGGTGCTGGCGCTGCCGGACGTGGGCTGGCGGGCTCCGGAGCGGGAGGCGGCCGGCCTGCTCGCGTCGTGATCGACCCGCTGCCCTCGGGCCCGGCGGGGCGGCGGCTCCTGCCGCGAGAGGCGCCGGGCCGCAGTCCGGCCGCGTATCTCATTGCCGGGGCCCTGGCTGCTCTCGTGCTGCTCGCCTCGCTCGCCCTGCGATCGGGCCGCGCCAGGACAGCTACGTCACGGCGGGCAGGACGAGGCTGACGCGGGCGCCGTCGCCGGGGGATTCCAGGCGCAGGGCGCCGCCGTGCAGGCGGGCGATGCGTTCCACGGTCACGAGACCGAGGCCGCGGTGGCCGGGCTTGGTGGAATGCCAGGGCCTGATCACCAGCCTGGGATCTGTGGTACGGAGCCCGGAGCCCCAGTCGCGGACGCTCACCACCGTGGCGTCACCCTCGACCACGGCGCTCACGCGCGGCGGCCGCCCGGGAAGAGCCGCGCTGGCCTCCACCGCGTTGTGGACGAGGTGGGCGAGCGCCGCGGTCAGCAGCGCGACATCCCCGACGACCGGCGGCCACGGCCCCTCGGCGAGGGTCACGGCCGCCGCGGCCTCCCGCCGCGCGGCCTCCGCCACGGCCGCGAGATCGACCGTGCCGACGGCCCCCAGCTCGAGCGCGACGACGGCGAACGCTTCGGTGAGCATCGTCGAGAGCCTGCCGAGCTGGTCCAGCATGGCGCGGGCGCTCGTGTCGGCGGTGGCGTCGTCGCCGACGAAGCCCCTGAGGAGCTGGGTGTGCACGGTGAGCGAGTTGAGGGGGCCGCGCAGGTCGTGCAGGAGTCGCGCGAGGTCCGACGGCAGCTCGGGCCGGCGGGAATCGTCGGCCAGCGGCATCAGGTCAGGCGGGCCGACTTCACCGCCTGGATGCCGTACTTCGCCAGCTTGTTGTAGAGCGTCTTGAGGCTGATGCCGAGCAGCTGGGCCGCTCGCCGCTTGTCCTGCCCCGTCTCCTCGAGCGCGCGCAGGATCATGTCGCGCTCCATCTCGCGGATCGGGGTGACCGAGCCGCCCGCGGCCGGGGGGGCCGGGGCCGCCGCCCGCAGGACGTTGTCGGGCAGGTGCTCGACGCCGATGAGCCCGGAGCCGCTGAGCACGACCGCCCGCTGGATGACGTTGCGCAGCTCGCGCACGTTGCCGGGCCAGTGATACCGCTCCAGCTCCCGCTCCGCCTCGCCCGCGAGGCCGCGCACCTGGCGGTTGTCCTGGCGGTTGAACTCCTCGATGAAGGTCCGGGCCAGCAGCGGGATGTCCTCGCGCCGGTCCCGCAGGGGCGGCAGGTGGATCGAGAAGACGTTGAGCCGATAGAACAGGTCCTCCCGCAGCTTGCCGTTGGCGATGGCCTCGGTGGGCACCTGGTTGGTGGCCGCCACCACGCGCACGTCGACCTGGATCTCGTGCTTGCCGCCGCCCACGCGCCGGAACGTGCCCTCCTGAAGGACGCGGAGCAGCTTGGCCTGAGTGTTGGAGTCCATCTCGGCGATCTCGTCCAGGAACAGTGTGCCGCCGTCCGTCAGCTCGAAGCATCCCAGGCGCCGTTCGGTGGCCCCGGTGAAGGCGCCGCGCTCGTGGCCGAAGAGCTCGCTCTCGATGAGCGTCTCCGGGATCGCCGCGCAGTTGATGGCCACGAAGGGCTTGGTACGCCGGTTCGACAGATCGTGGATGGTGCGGGCGACCAGCTCCTTGCCGGTCCCGCTCTCGCCGTACACGAGGACGGGGGCGGTGCTCGTTCCGGCCAGCTCGACCCAGCGGTAGACCTCCTGCATGCCGCGTGACTGGCCGACCATCTGGCCGAAACTGCCCTTCTGGCGGAGCTGGTGGCGCAGCAGGTTGACCTCCCGCGAGAGCGACTCCTGCTCGATGGACTTCTCGAGCAAGACCTGGAGCCGGGAGGTCTCCACGGGCTTGGTGAGGTAGTCGAAGGCGCCGTGGCGCATCGCCTCCACCGCCGTCTCCACCGTTCCGTGACCGGTCACGAGGAGCACGATGGGCGGCCGCCCCGTCTCCTTGAGCTTCTGGAGCAGCGTGAGGCCGTCCATCTCGGGCAGCACGAGGTCGGTGACCACCACGGCCGGGTGCTGGGTTTCGACGAGGTCGAGCGCCTCCTCGCCGGAGGCGGCCGTCTCCACATCGTACCCCCACTGCCCGACGAGACGGGCGAGGCCTTCGCGCTCGGCCGGTTCGTCGTCGACGACGAGAATCTTGCCGGACTTCATCTGGTCGCGTCTGGTCGGGCTCACGGCTGTCTGGTGCCCTCAGTCTACGGATGTGCGCTGTGCGTGGCGGTGCGGCAGGGACCCCAGGGTCCCTGCCGCCTGGCGGTCCCGGCTACTTCTTCGCAACCTGCAGATTGTTGACGACGCTCTTGACGCCTTGGGCCTGCCACGCGAGCTGCTCGGCCTTGGCCTTCTGCTCAGGCGAATCGACCGTGCCGTTAAGGTAAACAGTGCCGTTGTTGGTGTCAACGTCCACGCGCGTGAGGTTGGCCGCCTTGTCGGCGACGAGCCTGGACTTCACGCTGGCCGTGATGGTGGCGTCGTCGACGTTCTGACCGACCGTCTTGCCGGTCATCGACTGACAGGCGCCGGCCGCGAGGACGAGGACCAGCATCAACGTGATCGTCTTGGCTACCGCTCTCATCGAAGTTCTCCCTACCCCTGTGTCCGTGATGGGTTTCCTCACGCCGCGCGCTCGAGTCCCTCGAGGCGCGCCTGGCACGCCACACAGCGCGTAGCGAACGGCATGACCGTGAGCCGCGCCTTGGCGATCGGCTCGCCGCACTCCCGGCAGATGCCGTAGCGCCCGGCATGAATGTCCTCGAGCGCGCGGGCGACTTCCTGCCGCTGGCGCGCCCGGCGATCGGCGACGGCGAACGCGATCTCGTCGTCATGCGTCAACGAAGCCGTGCCGTACGGGTCCTTGACGACCTCCCGGCCGTGATCGGCATTACGGGCGATGCCCGTGGACTTGATCGAATCGCTCAGCGCCGAGTGCTGCTCTTCGAGCTCGCGCTTGATCGAGCGCATCGCTCACCTCCCCGCCCGGAACCCGGGCTGATGGGGGAGGACCAAGGCAGCTATCGTGCCATTCGTGCAGCGACGCGCAAGTCCGCGTGCCCACGCGCCGTTCGCGCGCCTGCTCCCGGCGGGCGGCGCTGGTGAGCGCCAGCCACGTGCAAGTCCTACATCCCAAACTAAGGAATCATTTTCAACCCGAGCCCTCGTCGTCCCTGGCACACCGGGTGCACCTGGACGCACACGAGCGTGTTCGGAACGCCCGCAACGAGGAGGGAGCCATGTCCCAATCGAGCGCCGTCCAGACGATCGCCACCGCGCCCGCCCACGGCTACGAGCCGTTGAGCGGTCACGACCTGCTGTACAAGGTGGACCGCCCGCGCTGCATCGACCGTTACATCGATTTCTTCGGCGACGGCGCCCAGGCCGCCGCCGACCGCTGCGGCGAAATCTTCCTCGAGTCCCTGGCGTGACCGGGGAGGATGACGACGATGACTCGGCAAGCCCTCCTGCGCGGCGCGGCCCGGACCGCCGCCGGCCTCACGCTGATGACCCTGGTGGCTGGCTGCGCCGGGATCGTGTCGAGCCCGGGCTCGGCCTCGCCCCCCTCGACCTCCCAACGGGCCCCCAAGCCGAGCCCGCGGCCCGTCGACGCCGCCCAGGCGAAACGGCTGCAGCGGGTGATGGTCCCGCTCGTCAAGGCCATGAACAACCCGCTGCCCCTGAACCGGGTCAAGGTCGGCATCATCGACGACGACCAGATCAACGCCGCCAGCGGTGGCAACGGCGAGTTCTACGTCACCCGCGGCCTGCTGGAGAAGGCCAGCGACCGGCACCTGGCCGGCGTGCTGGCCCACGAGATCGCCCACGACGACCTGAACCACGTCACCAAGGCCCAGACGCTCGGCGCCGGCCTCAACATCGGCATGATCATCCTCGACCAGATCTTCCCCGGCAGCGGCGCCATCACGCCGATCGCCGGGCAGCTCATCGCGCGCCGCTACAGCCAGAAGGAGGAGTACGCGGCCGACCGGCACGGCGCCGACCTGCTGCAGAAGGCCGGCCTGCCGCGCGAGATCATGGCCGACACGCTCGGCTGGCTGATGCAGACCTCGGGCGGCTCCAGCGGCGGCTTCTTCGCCACCCATCCCGCGACCGCCGACCGCATCGAAGCCCTCCGGGCCCGCTGACGTCCCGCACCCGCTGCTGCTCCGCGCGTCCCCGCTTTCGCGGGGACGCGCGGGCCCGAACGGCCCGCGGTCCCAAACCCGTCGCGCGGCGGTGGCCGTGGATTCCTCGCGCGGCGGGCTGCGCGCCCTGATCGGCGTCGAGGCGCCTCGCGCGTTTGCGGTGGCGCCGGCTGCCGGGCGTCGGGGCCGCGCGCGCCCCTCGGGGGCGAGCCGTGTCGCCGGGCTTCGCGCGGGACGTGCCGAGTGCGCCTGGTGCGCGCTGATGACTCTCGTGAAACGTTCTGACGCCGGGGGTAGGGCACGGGGCGGGGGCCCCGCCCCCGGCGTCACCGGATTCCACCGAGAGTCACTAGATACGGAGCTCGGTCGTCTCGGACGCGTCCGGCGGCGCCTGCAGCTCGTCGAAGGTGCGCTCGCCTTCGGAGTCGGCGACCAGCAGCCGCACGTACAGGCGATCGCCGACGATGGTGGCGTGCGTGAGCACGATGAGCGTGGGCGTGAACGCGATCGCGTCCTTGAGCACGCCGTCGACCGCCGTCATCAGCGCACTCTGCAGCTCGTCCCGGTTCTCCTCGCCCGTGACCGCCACCGACGTGGTGACCTCCACGAGGTAGGCCGCGGCCGGCGACGCGGTCAGCAGCAGGAACCCCAGGGCCGCGGCCAGCCGGCGCATGGCCGGCTCAGTCGCGCGCCAGGATCTTGCCGAGCAGGAAGCCCAGCCCGATCGTCAGCGCGACGGCCTGCAACGGGTGCTCTTGTACGTACCGGCGCGCATCGCGCATCCACGCGTCCATCGGCCGGCCGGTGAGGCGCTCGACCTGGTCGCCGAGCATGTCCTGGGCCTCGCCGGTCAGGCGGCGCGTGCTGCGCTGGGCGGTGTCGCTCAAGCTCTCGAGCCGTCGCTCGTCCATGGGATGACCTCCTTGCGTGTCACCCCCGGAGCGTGCGACTTCTATGCCATCGGCCGCAGCCGGCGCGCACGGCCCACGTCGAGCAACGGTGCCAGCGACTGCGGATGCTGGAAGAACGAGGTGAGCGGATCACCGACCTGCCGCAGGCGCTCGCCGACGTTGCGGATGTGGAAGTCCTCGGGATAGAGCGCGCGCTCGAGCTCCGGCCACTCCAGCGGCGTGGAGATGGTGGCCCCCGCGTACTCGCGGACGCCGTAGGGGCCGATCAGGGTGGCGCCGCGGTGGTTGCGGTGGACGTCGATGAGGATCTTGCCGCGCCGCCGGGCCCGCCGCATGTCGAGCGTGAAGAGTCGGGGCTCGCGCGCGCGGGCGAGGCGCACGATGGTCTCGGCCGCCGTGCGCACCTGTTCGAAACTGTGCACCGGCGCCAGCGGCACCATCACGTGCAACCCCCGCCCGCCCGAGGTCTTGACCCAGGCCCGGACCTTGAAGAGCGCCAGCAGGTCGCGCAGGAGCAGGGCGGCGTTGCGGACCTCGCGGAACGCGATCTCGGTGGGGTCCAGGTCGAACAGCAGCTCGACGGGCCGGTCCAGCGCGTCCACCGTGCACGACCATGGATGCAGCGAGATGAACCCGAGATTGAGCAGGTACAGCAGCGAGGGCAGGTCGGCGCCGATGACGTACTCCGCGTACCCGAGCGCGGCGTGCTCGCTGCGGATGCGCCGCGTGGCCACCCAGCCCGGCAATCCCGGCGGGGCCGTCTTCTGGTAGATGCACTCACCGGTGAGCGAGTCGGGGGCGCGCTGCAGGCTCAGCGGGCGCTGGGCGACGAAAGGCAGCAGACGCTCAACGACGTCGGTGTAGTAATCGAGCAGCTCGCCCTTGGTGACGCCGTCCTCCGGCCACAGGACTTCGTCGAGGCGCGCCAGCATGAGCCGTCGGCCCTGGACGTCGACGACCCGCGTTGCCATCGTCATGGCGCTCACGAGGCGGAGGCCGGCACGATCTCGTCCGCGAAGCGCATCGTCGCCGGCACCAGCGCCGCGTCGGCGACCTTCACCGCCGCCGGGGGCTCGATGTCGACGAGACCGGAGCTGAGCGCGCCCTTCCCCGGCGGCCGCACGGGGGCCGTCTCACGGCCGCCGGCGGTGCAGCGGCGTGCGCACGGTCGGCAGGCTGCAGATCACGCAGCCAGCCGCCGGCGCCGCCGCTGCTCGGCCAGGAAGCGGTCGACGGCGGCCACGGTGCCGGCCACCGCGACGCCGGCCTGCACCGCGCGCGCGCCCAGGCCGACCAGGCGCAGCATCGGGACCTTGGACAGCACGAGGCCGACGCCGAGCGCCCCGGCCCCGACGAGCCACGGCGCCCACCACGTGCGCGGCACCCGGCGCGTGATCGCGTCGAGCTGGTGCTCGATCACGCGGCGGGTGAGCGCAATGTCAGCCTGGATCTCAGCTGGGCTGCGAGCCATCGCCAGTTCTCCTCGAAGGACTTCAGCGTCTCGGTGGGCCACGACAGGTGCGTCAGCCGCCACACGCTCCAGCCGAGCGCGGCCAGCGACAGCAGCGCCACGCCGCCGCCGGCGACCACCATGGGCTGCCACGGCGCGCCGAACAGCGGCGCCACCGCCCCCGCCAGCAGGACCACCAGCGCGGCGATCAACGCGATCGCGGCCGGCACGCCGACGGCGATGGCCAGCGCGATGCTCCGCACGACGCTGCGCGTCTCGGCCAGGCCGAGCTCGACCTCGAGCTTCAGCAGGCGCGTGAGACGCGCGACGACGCCCTCGTCGTCGGGCGAGGTGGGAACGGAAAGGCGATGCACGGTGGCCATGTACCGGTCAGGACGAGCAAGTCCGCTGCCACCCATCCCGCGACCGTCGTTGCAAGATGTGCATCGGATCAGCCGAAATCGTGGGAAGGGACCGCGTGCCCGCGCGCTCGCAGCGGCCGCACGCGCCGCGCGCGAATCGAGAGCACGCCGTCCTGCGACTGGACAATCCCCTCCACCAGCAGCAGCGGCGCGGTGACGAGCGCCAGGCGCTGCCGCGCGAAGAGGCCGGGGGTGACGATGACGTTGGCGATGCCGGTCTCGTCCTCGAGGCTGAGGAACACGAACCCCTTGGCCGTGCCCGGCCGCTGCCGCACGATCACGCTGCCGGCCACCCGGACGTCCTCGCCGTCCCGCCGGCGGCGCAGGTCGACGGCCCGCACGATGCCCGCCCGCGCGAGCGCCCGCCGGCGCAGCGCCATCGGGTGCGGCCCCAGCGTCACCCCGGTGCCGGCGTAGTCGGCGGCCAGGCGCTCGTCCGCGGTCATCTCGGCCAGCGGCGCCGGCGGGGTCCAGCCCGGTGCCGCGGCCGCCGCGAAGAGCGGGCCGGGGGTCGGCACCGCCGCCGCCCACAGGTCACCGCGGCGCGTGCCGCCGAGCGCGGCGAGCGCGCCGATGGCGGCCAGCGTCTGCGCCTCGTCGCTCTCGAGCCCGGCCCGTCCGATCAGATCCGCCACCGAGCCGAACGACCGCGCCGCGCGCGCCGACACGATCGAACGGCCCGCCCCCTCGCGCAGCCCCTTCACGTAGCGCAAGCCCAGCCGGACGCCATGCCCCCTCGGACCTCCCGGCTCGACCGTGCAGTCCCACGCCGAGCGCGTGACGTCGATCGGCAGGATCGCCAGGCCGTGGCGCCGGGCGTCCCTCACGATCGTGGCCGGGTGGTAGAACCCCATCGGCTGGTTGTTGAGCAGCGCCGCGTAGAAGGCCGCCGGCTGCCGCACCTTCAGCCACGCGCTCGCATACGCCAGCAGCGCGAAGCTGGACGCGTGACTCTCGGGAAACCCGTACAGCGCGAACGCGGTGATGGCGTGCACGATCTCGTCGGCGGCACGGCCCTCGATGCCCTGGCGGGCCATGCCGGCCCGCAGCTTGGCCTCGATCTCCACCATGCGGCGCTCGCTCCGCTTGAACCCGAACGCCCGCCGCAGCTCCTCGGCCTCGGCGCCGGAGAAGCCGGCCGCCACCATGGCCATGCGCAGGAGTTGTTCCTGGAACAGCGGCACCCCGAGCGTGCGGGCCAGGATCGGCTCCAGGCTCGGGTGCGGATAGACGACGGGCTCGCGGCCGCGCCGGCGCCGGATGTAGGGATGCACCATGTCGCCCACGATCGGCCCCGGCCGGATGATGGCGACCTGGACGACGAGATCGTAGAACGTCTCGGGATGGATGCGCGGCAGCGTGGCCATCTGCGCGCGGCTCTCCACCTGGAAGACGCCGATCGTGTCGGCGCGCTGCAGCTGCGCATAGACCTCGGGATCGTCCGGCGGCAGGCGCGCGAGATCGACCTCGCCGCCGGTCTCGCGCACCAGGCGGATGGAGTCCTGCAGGACGGACATCATCCGCAGCCCCAGCAGGTCGACCTTCACGATGCCGAGGGCAGCGCAGTCGTCCTTGTCCCACTGGATCACCACCCGGCCCGGCATCGTGGCCGGCTCCAGCGGCACCACGTCGTCCAGGCGGCCGGCGGCGATCACCATGCCCCCCGAGTGCTGGCCGAGGTGGCGCGGTAAATCTTGAAGTCGCGTCCACAGGGCGGCGAACTTGCGAATGCGCGGATGGCGTGGATCGCAGCCGGCCTCGGCCAGGTGCCGCGTGAGCACCTCGGCCGGATCCCGATACCCCCAGTTGGAGACGAGCCGCGCCAGCCGGTCCTGCATGTCGCCGGGCAGCCCGAGCGCTTTTCCGACCTCGCGGGCGGCGCTGCGGCCGCGGTACGAAATCACGTTGGCGGTCATGCCGGCGCCGTGGCGGCCGTACCGCCGGTACACGTACTGGATGGCCGCCTCCCGTCGCGCTCCGCTCGGGAGGTCGAGGTCGATGTCGGGCCACTCGCCGCGCGCCTCCGACAGGAAGCGCTCGAACAGCAGGTCCATCCCCACCGGATCGACGGCGGTGATGCCGAGCGCGTAGCACACCGCGCTGTTGGCGGCCGAGCCGCGCCCCTGCACCAGGATGTCGCTGGCGCGGCAGAACTCGACGATGTCCCACACGATCAGGAAATAGCCGGCGAGGTCGAGGCGCCCGATCAGGTCCAGCTCGTGCGCGATCTGGGCGCGCGCCCGCCCCGCCAGCGGGCCGTCGCCGTAGCGGCGGCGGGCGCCGGCCAGCGCCAGCTCGCGCAGGTGCTCGAGCGCGCTGGTCCGCGGCGGCAGCGGGAAGTCGGGGAAGCGATAGCCGAGGTTCTTGAGCGTGAAGCCCAGGCGCATCGCCAGCTCGCCGGTGGCGGCGAGCGCGTCGGGCAGGTCGCGGAAGCGCCGGGCCATCTCGAGGCCGCCCTTGAGATCGCGCTCGCCGTTGTCGGTGAGCCGGCGGCCCGCGTGATCGAGGTCGGTCTTCTCGCGGATGCAGGTGAACACGTCGGCCACCGCGCGGCCGCCCGGCCGGCAGTAGAGCGGCTGGTTGGCGGCCACCAGCGGCAGCCGGGCGTCGCGCGCCAGCCGCACCAGGCGCCCGAGGTCGCGCTCCTGGCCGCGGTCGAGGTGGCGCTGCACCTCGACGAAGCAGTTGTGGCGGCCGAAGATCCCGGCCAGGCGATCGAGGATCCGCCGTGCGCCCTCGCGGTCGCCGCGCGCCACCGGGCCGGCCAGCGGACCGTGGCGGCCGCCGGTGAGGCACACCAGCCCGCCGGCCGCGGCCTCGAGATCCTCGAGGGTCACCCGCCCCGCCCCCTTGGGGGCGCCGAGCCTGGCGCGCGTGACGAGCCGGCAGAGGTTGCGGTAGCCGTCGCGGTCCTCGACGAGCACCGGCAGGCGCGCGCCGTCGGCGAGCGTCAGCTCGCTGCCGACGAGCGCGCGGACGCCGGCGTCCTCGGCGGCCCGGTGCAAGCGCGCGGCGCCGTGGACGCCGTCGCGGTCGACCAGGGCCAGCGCGGGCATGCCCAGGCGCGCGGCCTCGCTCACCAGCGCTTCCGGTTGCTCGGCGCCCTCGAGGAAGGTGAACGCGGACTGCGCGTGCAGCTCGACGAACATGCGTCACTCGCTCGCCATGTCCCGGGCCGGAGGGGGCGGCGAAGGTCCGCCGACCACGAGCGCGGGGCGCGGCGATACCGTGGACGTGTCTCCAGCCTTGCTGGGCGCACAGCCTGGGTGGGGCGAGAAACGGGTCGGCGGACCTTCGCCGCCCCCTCCGGCCCTCCCCACGGCGGTGATCGAGCCTGCCCATCCAGCGCACGGAGTCGCTGTCACGAGCATCCGCGCTGGCGCGCCGCGAGGGCGAGTGGTCATGAACTCAGCTTTTCGCGAACGAATCGGGTGATCGAGGACCTGCACGGCTGTGCCGGGCCCGGCCGAGCACCGAGCCGCACTGAGCTGGGCACCTGGCGGCGCTGAGGCCGCGAGGCACGCGCGGGTGATCGAGGCGCGGCCCGGCTCCGCCGCCGGGACGTGCGGGTGATCGAGGCGCGGCCCGGCTCCGCCGGGACGTGCGGGTGATCGAGGCGCGGCCCGGCTCCGCCGGGACGCGACGAGCGCCGGGGGGGGTGTGGGGGGCCATGTCGGGGCCCCCCCACTAATCATAGACGGCGTCGAGGGCCCAGGAGTTGGTGAGGCGGTCGTGGGCGAGGCGCCAGAGGGTGCGGTCGGTCAGCTCGACGTCCCATTCGTCACGGGCCCAGGCGTCGGTGTCCCACCAGTGGCCGGACAGGCGCCAGGGGCCGGCGCAGGTGACCACGGCGGCGTCGAGGGCGGGCGCAGCGCGCACGCGTGACGGACGGCCGTCCCGGGTTTCGACCTCGACGGGGCGCGGGGGGCGCAGGCGGCGGATCGCGAGCGATCCGGCCGGGGTTCGCGCCTCGGCGTCACCCGCGCGGTCGGCCTCCGGCCCGGCCGCGCCGTCATCCGCCTCGCCGCCGCCGGCGAAGGGGGCGAGCGTGTCGGCGTCGGGGCGGTGCGAGTCGACGACGACCGGCGTGCCGACGTTGGCCCCGCCCACCAGCAGGGCCAGGCGCGCCAGGACGGCGGCGAGGTCGCGCGGGGCCGGGGCCGGTGGGTGCCACAGCCGTCCGGGCGCGGCGCGGCGCGGGACCGCTCGCGCGCTGAGCGCCACGCCCGTCACCGGCGCCGGCGGGGGATGCGCCTCGAGCTCCAGCGCGAGCAGCGCCGACAGGGGGGCGACGTCGACGAGCGGCGCGGCCAGCGAGACCGTGCGCGCGTGGTGACCGCCCGAGGCCAGCGCCAGGCGCACGTCCAGCACGTCCACGACCAGGTGGGCGGCGGCCAGCCGCGCGCACAGGCGCTCGAGCGCCCGCTCGAGGACGAGGACGAGCGCGGGCAGCGTGCCGATCTCCCAGTCGAGCCCCTGCGCTTCCTCCCAGAACGGCGGTGGCGTCCACGGCCGGAACGGCGCGCGATCGACGCCGGCGGCGAGATCGTGCGCGGCCAGACCCGTCGCCCCCAGCCGCGCGCCCACGCCCGCGCGCGGCAGCGCCGCGAGGTCGCCGAGCGTGGCCAGGCCCCAGCGGGCGAACGTCGCGGCCAGCCCGGCCGGCCACTCGAGTGTCGCGAGGGGGACGGGCGCCAGCGCCGCGCGCTCGGTGCCCGGCGCCAGCACGTGGACGAGCGGACCGACGCGCGCCGCCACCCCGGCGGCGGCGCGGCCGGCGGCGATGCCCACCCGCGCGTCCAGCCCGACCGCGCGCGCGCGGCGGCGCAGGCGGCGGCCGATCTCGAGATCGTCACCGAACAGTCGGTGGAGGCCGTCGAGGGCGACGTGGACGAGCCCGGGCCCGGCATCCTCCAGGCGTGGCGAGACGGCCAGGCAGGCCTCGAGCAACGCATGGCGCGCGGCCGCCTCCGCCTCCGCCGACGCCGGCCGCCGCACCAGGCTGGGGCAGCGCACGACCGCCTCGGCGTCGGGGAGCCCGGGGCGCACGCCCTCCGCCCGCGCGCGCGCGTTCGCCTCGACGACGCGCATGGCCGGGGGCGCGCCGGTGACCGCGGCCAGCGGTTGCTCGCGCAGCGCCGGCTCGCACCGCTCGAGGGCGGCCGCCGCGAACCCCTCCACCCGGACGCACGCCAGGCGGCTCAGGCCGTCCACCACAGGCGCTCCACCGGGGCCGGCCAGGGCGCACCTTGCTTGCGGACTACGTGCAGCCCGCTACGCATTCCCACCAACCGGCGGGGCACCGGGCCGGGCCCCGCCCACGCCAGGCGGTCGCGGCGCGTGAGCACCGACAGTGCAGCGGCCCCCCCGACGACGGGGCGGGAGCCGAGCACCAGCAGGGCAACACCCGAGCGGCGCGCCGCCTGCCGCAGCCGGAACGCCGCGGCGAGCGGCAGCCGCGGAGGCGACTCGCCCACGTCGAGAGCCACCAGCGCGAAGCCGGGGCACCGTGCGAGCAGATCGACGGCTTCGAGCGCGCTGCGGCGCCGTCCCTCGGCGCGAACCCACAGGACCCGGCCGAGATCGACGCCGGCGGCCGCCGCCGAGCGTGGATCGAACGCGTGATCGACGTCGACGAGCGCGGCCAGGCCGCCGCGGCGCGTGACCGCGCGCAAGCAGAGCGTGAGCGTGCTCGTGCGGCCCGACGACAGTGGCCCCACGATCTCGGTCATCGCTCCCTGGCGGAGGAGGCGATCGACCAGCATCGGCTTACACTAGTCAGGTGTTGATGTAAACACAAGACCCAGATCTCGTGGTGGACGACTGGCGCCCCCCAACATCCTGACAACGGCGCCGCCGGGCTCCGGCCTCGCGCCGGACGTCCGCGGTCGCGTCACCGCGCCGCCCCGGCCCGCGCCTGCGTGGCCCCGTGCTTGCAGTTTCCCGTTGCAAACACCACCGCGGGAGACAGCAGATGGCGAAGCAGATCGGGTATGCCGTGGTGGGCCTCGGCGATGTCGCGCAACGCGGGGTCCTCCCCGCGCTCGCGCGAGCGGCGGAGAACTCACGGCTCGTCGCCGTCGTCGCGAGCGATCGCGCGCGGGCCCAGTCCATCGCCCAGGAGTACCGCGCCGCCGCCTATCACTACGACGAGTTCCGGCAGTGCCTGCAGCGCGACGACGTCAACGCCGCCTATCTCGCGCTGCCCGCCTCGCTGCACTGCGACTACGCGGTGGAAGCCGCCCGCGCGGGCGTGCACGTGCTGTGCGAGAAGCCGATGGCCGTCATGGCCGACGAGTGCCGGCGCATGATCCGCACCGCCCAGACCAATCGCGTCAAGCTGATGATCGCCTATCGCCTGCAGTTCCATCCGGCCCACGCTCGCGCGCTCGAGCTGGTGCGCGGCGGCGCCGTCGGCACGCCCAAGACCATCAGCACCGACTTCACGACACGGATCGAGGATCCCGAGGACCCGCGCCTGCAGCGCCGTCTGGGCGGCGGCAGCGTCTACGACCTCGGCGTGTCGAGCATCCACGCCGCCCGCGCCCTGTTCGGCAGCGAGCCGGCCCAGGTGATGGCCATGACCGCGCGCACCAGCCGGCGGTACGGCGGCGACGTCGACGAGGGGACGGTGGCGCTCATCCGCTTCCCCGACGAGCGTCTCGCGCACCTGCACACGAGCTTCGGCGAGGAGCCGACGGCGGCGCTGCAGATCCTCGGAGAGGAAGGCCGGATCCAGCTCGACAACGCCTATCTCCACGACGTGCCGGTGACGCTGGAGGTGCAGCGGCGGGGGCAGCGCGAGACGCTGGCGTTCGAGCCCACCGATCAGTTCGCCGCCGAGATCTCCTATTTCTCGACCTGCGTCCTGCAGGACCGCCAGCCGGAGCCGTCAGGGATCGAGGGATTGCAGGACGTGCGCCTGGTGGAGGCCATCTACCGCTCGGCGCGCGACGGCCGGCCCGTCACCCTGCCCCGGCTCGCGCGCCAGGAGCCGGTCCCCGCCACGACTCCCGAGGCGGGCCGCACCCTGCTCGACCGGCGGCAGGCGGGGTAGCCGAGGGCACGTGGATTGCTCCACGCCAGCCCATGACCGAGAGACATCGACCCTTTCAAGGAGGCTTTCGATGAAAACGTGGACCATCGCAGGGGCATTGATCGTGGCCGGCGCGATGCTGGCCGGCCCGGCGGTCGCGCAGACGACGCCGTCGAGCAGCGACCCATCCAAGGACAAGTCCAAGAGCAGCACGGGGACCGAGTCCGGCGCGGCCAAGACGGACAGCATGAAGTCCGACACCGGCATGAAGAGCGAGGCCGGCGCCGCGAAGTCCGGCCGCAGCAGCGGCATGGCCGGCGGCAAGCGCGAGCAGGTCAAGGCCGCACAGCAGGCGCTGAAGGACAAGGGGCATGATCCCGGCCCGGTCGACGGCGTGATGGGCCCCAAGACGCAGGCCGCCCTGAAGGACTTCCAGAGCAAGGAGGGCCTGTCGGCGAGCGGGCAGCTCGATACCGAGACCATGTCGAAGCTCGGCGTCGAGGCCAAGGCCGGCGCGTCGGCGGACACCGGGACCAGCAGTCCGTCCGCCTCGCCGGGCGCGTCGGGCAGCACCGGCACGCCGAGCAAGAGCGGATCGACCGGCGGCGCCGGCGCCAGCGGGCCGTCCTCGGGCGCCCCGGCCGGCTCGGGCGGGTCGTCCACCGGGTCGAGCGGCACGAAGTAACGTCCGGCCGTTTCCGCACGATCACGAGCGCCCCGGTAGAGCCGGGGCGCTCGTGCGTTCGCCGGCGGGTCGTCAGGGCGCGACGGCAGCGGCCGGCAGCGCGGCGGGGGCGGCGGTCGCGAACGCCGCGGCAGCCTCTTCCAGCGCCGCCAGCAGGAGGCGGAGAGGGACGCCCGCCTCGCCGGCCGCCTCGTACGGCACGAGGCGATCGACGCCGACGAGGCGGCCGCCGTCGGCGGAGGCGGACAGCCGCAGGTGAGCGGCGCCGCCGCCGTCGGGCGCCAGGCGCACCTCCAGGTCGTGGAGCGCGCGTCGGTCCTGCCGCTCGCGCACCTCGCCGTCGACGACGCTGAGGTTGCCGGTCACGAGCAGTCCCGGCCACGGCGTCACCACGGGCAGGGCGAACGCGGGCCGTGTCATGACGACGGTGTCGACCACGGCGTCGGCGGCCGGCCATTGCAAGCGGCGGATACCGAGGGCGATGCGTTCGGCCCGGAAGCCGTCGCCGCCGGCGGTGCTGACGTCGGCCAGCACGGCCTGGCCGGTCAGGGTCACCGCCGGCTCGTCCTCGCCCGCGCTCACCCGCAGCCGGCCCTCGAACGACACGCGCGCGTCCCAGTCGCTCGGCGCTCCGGCGAGGGCGCGCCAGGGCGCCAGCGCGACGCGATGCACGCGGGCCGCCGCGTCGAGCGCGCGCAGGTCGCGGGAGAGCCGGCCGTCGAGCGCGACCGCCGCGCCGCTGTCGAGCGCGGCGCGCGCGCTCACGATCCAGGCGCCGGCGCCGTGCCGCTCGGGGGCGCGAGCGGCCACCTCGATGTGACGCAGTCGCGTGCCGCCGTGGCCGGCGAGCGCCAGCGTGCCGCCCGCCACGGCGACCCGGCGCAGCAACAACTCGGACGGCATCCGCAGGCGGGCGTGGAGCGCGGCGAGCGTCGGCGCGGCGGTGGCGAGGGGCAGCGACAGCGAGGGGGCGGTCAGCTCGACGCGACTGAGCCGTCCGGCGCCCGAGGCCAGGTCGAAGCCGTCGGCGACCACCGACACGGCCTTCGCGCGCAGGCGCGGCCGCCCGGGCACGGGCAGCGCGAGCACGACGTCGGCAAGGCGGGCGTAGCCGGAGGCGAGCAGGCGGCCGCCCGCGAGGACGACGACGGCGTCGACCTCGCCGCGTCCCTCCTCGAGGCCGTCGAGCCCGCGCCCGGGGACGTCACGCGCCAGCGCCGGGACGTCGAGGCCGTGCGCCCGCACGTGCACCGCGTAGCCGGCGCCGCGGGGCTGACCGGTCACGTGCACGAGCGTGCCGTACATCGCCATCTCGACGGCGAAGGCGATGTCGGACTGATCGGTCGCCGCCGTGGTGAGCCGGCTGAGCCGAACGTGCAGGTCGTCCGCGCGCACCGGCGTGCCCCCCTCGCCGGCCTCCTCCACGACGACGCTGCCGCCCGTGACCGCGAGGTCTTCGATGCGCAGCGGCAGGTCGGTGAGGAGGGCGTCCGACGTCCGCAGCGTCAGCCGGGGCGCGGTGACGCGCACGCGGGCCAGCGAGAGCGATCTCGCGAGCAGCGCCAGCGGGCGAGCGGTCGCCTCGACGCCGTCGGCACTGAACCGCTCGCGACCGGCGGCATCCCGCGCGCGCACGCCCACCAGCGTCAGCCGCCCGCTGAGCGGGTTGTAGTGCAGGCGGGCGATCTCCACGCCGCCCGGCGCCAGCGCGGCCAGCCGGTGCTCGATCGCCAGGGTGGCGGCGCCGGCGCCGCCCAGCAGCGCGGCGGCCGCGGCCAGCGCGACGAGGAACCCCTTCACGCCGCCCGCCGGGCGTCGTCGGAGCGCCGGCGGTCGCCGGCCAGCGCGCGGTGCAGGTCGTGGTGGCTGACGATGCCGACCAGACGGTCGCGATCGACCACGGCGACGCGGCCGATCCCGTTGTTCGCGATCCGCAGGAACGCCTGCCAGGCCGATGCCTGCGGCGCGATGACGTCATCGGGGCCGAGCGGCACCATGGCGTCGGCCGCGGTGCCGCCGTCACCGTCGCCGGCCCGATCGGCCACGCGGCGCCAGGGCAGGAAGCCCACGAGGCGCTCGTCACGCGTGACCGGGAACCCGGCGACCCGCCGGGTCGTGAGCGGGCCGGCCAGCACCACCGCGAGCGGAGTGACCGCCTCGACGCTGATCGGCTGGCGCGTCATCACGTCGGCGGCGCGCAGCGGTTCCAGGCGGGCGCGCACGCGCGCCATCTCGTGGCTCGCCCGGGCGGACTGGTGCAGGAACAACCCGATCAGGATGAACCACAGGCCGCCCACGACCTCGCCGCCCACCGTGCGCACCACGCCGAGCGCCATCAGGACGCCGGCGAACGCGGAGCCGGCGCGGCCGGCCCACCGCGTGGCCCAGCCCAGGCGGCCGCTCCACCACCAGAGCATCGCCCGCAGCACCCGACCGCCGTCGAGGGGGAAGCCCGGCACGAGATTGAAAAGACCCACGATGAGGTTGACCACCGTCAGGTAGCCCGTGAGCGCGGCCACCCACGGCGGGCCGGGGTGGACGCGGCCGAGGCCGTAGAAGACGCCCGCGATCGCGAAGCTCGTGAGCGGCCCCACCATCGCGATGAGCAGTTCCGCCCGCGGGGTGGGCGGCTCCGACTCCAGCTCCGACACCCCGCCGAAGACGTGCAGGCGGATGCCGCTCACGCGGACGCCGTGCCCGAGCGCGACCAGCGCGTGGGCCAGCTCGTGCAGGAACACCGAGGCGAACAGGAGCAGGGCCGCCGCCACGCCGTGGACCCACGCCGCGCCCGGCGTCAGGTCGGGCAGGACGCGCGGGAAGTAGCCGGCCGCCAGGCTCCACGAGATCAGCGCGAACACCAAAAGCCAGCTGACGTCGATCCGTACCGGGATCCCGGCGACGCGAAGAACCTGGAGCATGGGAGTATCCTGAGCTCAGGGCGGGAGCAAATCGTACGCCACCGAGGACGTCCATGCGCGTCAGCCGTCTCGTCGCGGGTCTCGTCGCGCTCCTGTGCCTGGCCGCCGCCGGCTGCGCCCGGGTGCCTCCGCACGTGGTGCTGCCCGAGCTCATGCTGGGCGAACCGTCCTTCTTTCCGACGCTGGAGGCGTACACCGGCGCGCCGATCGTCGGCGGCAACGCCGTCGACATCCTCCTGAACGGCGAGCAGATCTTCCCGAGCGTGCTGGACGGCATCCGCTCCGCCCAGCGCACGATCACGTACGCGCAGTACTACTTCGAGGACGGGCCGGTCGCCCGCGACATCGTCGACGCGCTGGCCGAGCGCTGCCTGGTCGGCATCGGCGTCAGCATCCTCCTCGACTCGTTCGGCTCGTTGAACATGCCGCGCGAATACGTCGAGCGCATGCGGGGCGCCGGCTGCCACGTCGTGTGGTTCCGCCCGCTGAGCCAGTACGTCTTCCGCCGGTACTATCACCGCAACCACCGCCGGATCCTGGTGGTCGACGGCCGGCTCGGGTACACCGGCGGCGCCGGCGTGAGCCGCAAGTGGATGGGCAACGGGCGCATCGCGGACCACTGGCGTGACACCGACGTCCGGGTGGAGGGCCCGGTCGTCGAGTATCTGCAGGCGGCCTTCGCCGAGAACTGGCTGGAGGCGACCGGCATGGTGCTGGGCGGGGAGGCCTATTTCCCGCGTCCCACCGAGCCGCGCGGCCAGGTCTACGCGCAGATCGCCCGCAGCTCGCCCGCCGGCGGCAGCACCGCCATGTACACCACGCTGCTGCTGGCCCTGTCCTCGGCCCGGCGGTCGGTCCTGGTGACCAACCCCTACTTCGTCCTGGACGACACCATGCGGGAGGCGGTGCTCCGCAGCGTGCGGCGGGGCGTCCGGATGGCGGTGCTGGTGCCGGCCGTCATCGATCACAACATCGTGCGCCAGGCCAGCCGCGCCCAGTTCGGCGACCTGCTGCGGGCGGGGGTGGAGATCTACGAGTACACGCCGGCCCTGCTGCACGCCAAGACGATGGTGATCGACGGCGTGTGGGCCACGATCGGCAGCACCAACCTCGACAACATCTCGTTCGCCGTCAACGACGAGCTGAACCTGATCGTCTACGACCGCGGGGTCGCCGGGCGGCTCGAGCGGATCTTCGAGGAGGACATCCGCGCCTCCCGCCGGGTGACGTACGACGCCTGGAAGAAACGCGGCCTCGGCGCGCGCCTGCTGGAGACGCTGGCCCTCCCGATCCGCGACTTGCTGTAGCGCGCAGAGGCCCGCGCGCCTCCCGCGCGCAGGGATGGCCCGGGAAGACTTGGGGGGCCCGGTCGGGGCCCCCCATCAGATCAGAGCCGGCTTCGACCCGGCATCACGAGGCGATAGAGAGCCAGCACGACGATCGCGCCGACGACGGCCATGATGAACCCGGCCGCCTCCCCCTCACGGTAGAGCCCCATCACCCGGCCCAGCCATCCCCCCAGCATGGCGCCGACGATGCCGAGCACGATGGTCACGATCATCCCGCCCGGGTCGGACCCCGGCATGATGAGCTTGGCGACGAGGCCCACCACCAAGCCGAACACGATCCACAGCAGAATGTCCATCGCGGCACTCCTTTCGGGTGAGCGGGAAGTCGCGCACCCACACGACGGACATCGGTTGCACACCGGATGCCACGAACGGGGATTGTAGGAGCTACTCGTCGGGCTGCTGCCAGGTGGCCATGATGCGCGTGGCGCCGAGGGCGGTCAGGCCGACCAGCGGGACGGTCAGCAGCCCCGGCACGAGCGCCTCCTCCCATGGCAGGGTGACGGCCGCCTTGAACACCTCCACGCCCAGCAGGTTGGAGACGACGAAGAACAGGACCCACAGCCATAACCGCATGCGCGGCTCCTCCTCCAATCGCGCGTATCGGCCCGAACGACCTTCCGCACTCTACGGCATCGGGCCGCGGCGGCCAAGCGTGATTCTGGCGCGTTCCGGATCACCGGGGGGAGTTGGCACAGGCTTCGCTTGAACCCCGGTCATGAGTCTTTGCGCCTCGTGTGGTCTACAACTTTCCGGAGACGCCGCGCTGTGCCCGCATCACCACTGCGTGTACGGCGATGACTGGGCGGTCGCGAACCGGATCATGTGCGACTTCTTCCACAGGAAGAAAGTTCCGCCGCGGCTGGCGCAGCACGATCGCGACGACGACTTCTGGGCCCACACCGCCGAAGCGGCGTAGGCCGGAGGTCAGGCCCGGCGCCGGACGGGGGCGGGCGCCTCGCGGACGGCGGCAGGGACGAGGCGCGCCACGGCGACGGCGGGGGGCGACGAGCGCCGCCCGGGGGGACCGCCCGGGTCGGAGCCTCCCGTGTCGCCCGTCGCGTAGAAGGACGATTCGCCGAGGCCGCGCAGGCAGTCGCGGGTGAACTCGATCAGGTGGTGGCTCACGATCGCCGCGTGGATCAGCGGCTCGATCTCGCCCGCCCGCAACGCCGGCCATGCCAGCCGCCAGAACGTGCGGCGGTAGTCGCCGCGCACGCCGATCCGCCAGATCAGCCGGGCCAGGATGGCGACGCCCATGCGGACGTTCGCCCACGACGCCCGCTGCGGATTCACCGGGTACGTCTTCCGCCGGGCGAACGTGTGGGCGATGTTGTGGGCGAACCGCGCGTACACCGCCTCCGGCGCGTAGGCGGCGCTGATGCAGCGGCGCCACATGTCGAGCACCGTCTCGTCGGGCAGCTTGAAGGCCACGTTCGACTCGCGCCCGCCGTCGTGGAGCAGCCGGCCCTCCGCCTCCAGCCGCCGCCACAGCGGCGTCCTGGGCAGCGCGTAGAGGACGTTGATCGTGAGCATCGGAATGTGCGAGGCGTGGACGAACTCGATGACCCGGTCGGCGGTGTCCGGGGTGTCGGTGTCCAGGCCCAGGATGATGCCGGAGACCACCTCGAGGCCGTAGCTGTTGATCCGCTGCACCGAGTCGAGGATGGGCATGCGGAGGTTCTGGTCCTTGGACATCGCGTGCAGGGCGTCCGGCTCCGGGGTCTCGATGCCGCAGAACACCGTGATGAAGCCGGCCTCCCGCATCAGCTCGAGCACGCGCTCGTTCTTGGCGATGTTGAGCGTGGCCTCGCAGGCGAACCGCAGCGGATAACGCCGACGCGTCTGCCACTCCACGAGGTGGGGCAGCAGCTCCAGCGCCGCCTTCTGGTTGCCGATGAAGTTGTCGTCGACGAAGTAGACGCTGGTGCA
>Ga0302046_10000107_pt1 | contig 86389 bp, 82 predicted proteins | sample RVTome_11_FD_200261 | JGI IMG/M metagenome (GOLD analysis project Ga0302046, IMG submission 200261) | Soil microbial communities from uranium-contaminated site in the Upper Colorado River Basin, Wyoming, United States - RVT147D111 (version 2) ... | reverse complement strand
ACTTACCCGCGCGATCGCCGACCTGCGCCGAACAATGATATTTTCGCGGCCCGACCCCCGCCTTCGCCTCCGCGCCGCCTGAATGTCGTCGATTTGACGGGAACGGCCTTTTGCCACGGGCTGCTAGGCCTCCATGCCCTCCGGCTCCCATTCGTCGGCGCTCAATACTCTTACGCGATGAGAAAAACAACGATGAAGTGTTTCTAATGTACCGCCCAACGCGTCATGTTGTCGTGGCCAGTCCGCCTGAACCCGTGGATCGAAATCAGAGAAGCTTCTGCGAATTTGATACTGCTTGCCGATCTCCGAATTCCGCCACTCCGCCTTGAACCCAATCTCCCTCTCAATGGCCTCCTTGTCCTGTCCTAGCAATTGGAAATGCACATCTCGATTGGGGCCGAGTATCACAAGCTTCGCGAAGGCGGTTTTCTTCGACGCGCTCACACTGGCAGTCAAGAAGAAACCCACACGTCCAATAGCGAACGTCATCCAACCCTGTGCCTGAGGTTTCTTAATTCGAAGAAAGCTCTTATTTGACTCCAGAGACGTCTTAAACGCTGTCCAGTAATCAAAATATAATTGTTCGGTCTCCGTTAGTTCACTCGGTTTCACTATGGGCTTCGACCACTCGTTGGGTCGTACAACCGCGTTGAAGCGCGGTGCAGGAGTGGAATCGCCGATCCGCCAAAGTTCGATCTCGAAGCCGAAAAAGTTCGTCGAGTCGTTCGTAACCCGATTCAGCCAGTCCAGAGCGGCCCGGTGTTCTTCGGTGAACCGGTCGGCGATCCAGACGATCGTCACGGCCTCCAGCCCGGCAGCATAAGTGAGAAGCTGGCCAAGATGCGTATGGTCCGTCCGCTCAAGCTGATTCTCGATGAGCACTTTCTTCCCGCTCTGGACATCTAAGCAAAAAATGTCTGCCCGGAATGGGCCGACTGGCTGCTCGGTCTGCTGGACTTCGAGTTCGGCGTCAAGTTCCTCACTCAATAACGCGATGTTCTCGTCCTGCGCGAGCCAGGGCGTGAAATCAGACGCCTCGCCTGCCCAGTACTCGTGAACGTCGAGTTTGTCAATCCGACCGAGAGGGCGTTTGTTGTTCATTGCGAACTCATCCCCATTGCTCACTGGCATCTTAAGAATTCTAACGCCGCTTGCGACGGGGGCGGCCGTTGCGACCCGGTGCGAGGGTCTCAATGGACACGATGTTTCGCAAGCTGACGACCTGGACATCCTCGGCCAGGGCGTCGTGGGGCTTGGCGTTAAATACATAGAGAGCAAGCCGGGCGACGAAGCACAGGCCGGGGTTGCGCACATCCAGGGAGCGGCCGTCGGTCAGGCGGACCCGAAGGGGGATGAAGGGATCGCGGTTCAATTCGTCGGCCAACGCGCGGGGCGTCATGTCTTCATCGTAGCACCGCGGCGTCAGCGGAGGCATGCCGTCGGCGGAGGCAAGCCGTCGGGTCGCCAATCATCCCAAATCAAAGTGACCGTTATTTGCCGGCTCGCGATTAAATCGCCCGGAGGGCGGGCGAGGATTTCGTCCGCCCTCCGGGCGGGACCATTTGAAGCATCAACCAACCGGCGGCTGAAGCCGCCGGCAACGCCCGTGCGCCCTGCGGGCGAATACTTCGATTCCCGTCAAGACCGGTCTGTCTGCGTTATTGAACGCAAGAAGCGGCAAGACGTTTCGTGATGACGGACATGCGCATTCACGCCAACTCCCGCCGATAGACGACGAAATTCCGCGCCACCTTGCCGCCGAGTTTCTCCGCCGTGCGGCGCGACGGCCAGTTGTCATCGAGGACGAGTGTGTAGCTGGCGCTCTTGTAGCCGCGCTGGATCATGGCCAGGTAGCTCCGCGCCGCCAGCGCCAGGTTGAGGCCCTGCCCGCGCCATGGTTCCCGCACGCCGATGATCAGCAACATGCCGTGGTCGATTCTGTCGAGTTGTCGTTGAAACTCGTCGGCGCCGGCGGCCGGGTCCTTGTCCCGCATCCCATGGAACGCCTGATTGAGGTCGGGCGTCGCATAGACGAAGCCGGCGATCTTCCCGTCGATCTCGGCGAAGCCGGTGAAGTCGGCGACGAGCATGTCCCTCAAGCCCACGGTCAGGCCTGAGAGCTCCTCGGGGGTCATCGGGGGGATTCCCCAGTGGTCGGCGAAGCACTCGTTGGTGAGCTCGCAGAAACGCTCCGTTTCCCGCTCCAACTGACCGAAGTCCCAGGATCGCAGCGCGACGCCGGCCGCCGTCGCCGTCTCCACCGCGCGGCGATACTGTTCGGCGAGCGTCGGCGTGAATTCGGTTCGATACTCGACCAGGCACTGCTCAGTGACGAAGCCGGCATTCCTGACGATGCCGTGATAGCGCGGCGGATTGTACGCGTGCAGGAAGGTCGGCGCTTTGTCATATGCGTCGATCGTCAGCGGAAACTGCCACCCGGGAAAAAAGCTCAGCCGCGCGGCGGAGCACTTGCGCTCGCGCAGCCAGTCGCAGGCCGCTTCGATCACCGCCTCGCCCGCCTCGTCGTGTCCGGCCATCGACTCGAAATAGGCAAGATGCCCGATGTCTTGGGACCAGTGACGGTTGAACGGCTCACTGATCACCGCCGCCACCGTCGCGCCGATTTCGCCGCCGTCGTCGAGCGCCCAGAAGGCCCGGCACTGCGTTCGGTCCGCGCCGGGGAACTCGCCGGATAGTTGGGCAACGACGTGCTGCGCATCCGGCGGGACCCAGGCGGGATGATCCGCATAGACGCGGCGGCCGAAATCCGCGAAGCGCTCAAAGTCCTCCCTTGTCCGTGGCGATCCGACTGTCATTGTGCACAGCTCCACATGTCCGCTGCTAGGTGGGTACGGTGGTATCCAACCCTATCAATGCCCCGAGCGTCCATCATCTAGCGGCGGGCATTCCCGCACCAGTACCCCCGAGGCCCGCGGCGATGGCATAGTAAAACGGATTGCTACTGGCCGGTCCGGCGGGTGAAATCTCGCCAACCGCCGGTACGAGTATCCTCTCCCGTACCGAGTCATTCAACAGTCCCGGGTGTCCGCAGGGAACGGAAGTGGCCCGCCATATGCATCACCGGCAGCGCAGGCCGATGTCAATTTTGACGTAGAGCTTCTTGAGCGCGTCTCGCTCGTCCGGCGGCAGGTGGCGACACAGACCGTAGGCGCTCTTGAGCGCATCTCGAAGATCGGACCATCCGTCGGTCAGGCCGTTGTTGCCGATCCATGAGGGCAAGACCCGCGCCAGCGCCTTGAACTCCCGGCGATCACACCATCCTTCGACCAGACGTCGAATCTCGTCGTTGGGATCGTCGCTCATCTCGCCGCTTTCGGTCAAAACCCTCTGCCGGGCAGCGGCCCCGCGGCGGATCGGGTGGATCCGCGGCGAAGCACAATTCTCCCGCGAGCATCACAGGTTGTCGGATCAAGAGTATCGACGACGATGCGCCCTACTCATACCGCAGGGCATCGATCGGATCGAGGCGGCTGGCGCGCCAGGCGGGGTAGAAGCCGAAGAACACGCCGGTCGCGAAGGCAAAACCCAGCGCCAGGCCGGCGATCCAATACGACACCGCCGTTTCGTAGCCCTTCATTTCGGTCAGGGCGTAGCTGAAGCCCCAGCCGGCGAAGACGCCGAGGATGCCGCCGAGGGTGCACAGGGCGATCGCCTCGACGAGGAATTGCAGCAGGATGTTGGTCGAGTTGGCGCCGATGGCCATGCGCAGGCCGATCTCCCGCGTGCGCTCGGTCACGCTGACCAGCATGATGTTCATGATGCCGATGCCGCCGACGATCAGCGACACGCCCGCCACCATGCGCAGCAGCCACTCGAACGAGTCCTTCGACTCCTCCTCCAGGGCGGCCTTGTCGCTGACCGCCCACATGCGGAAATCGTCGCTCTCCCCCGCGCGGATGTTGTGCCGCTCGCGCAAGATCTCGCGGACCTGCTCCTGGGCGACGGCGGGGTCGACGCCGTGCCGCGCCGCGACGACCAGCGATCCGGAAATCTCCGAGCCGGCGATCTTGCGCTGAAAGGTCATGTACGGAAAGAGAATCGCGTCGTCGTTGTCGCGATGGCCGCTGCGCCCCTTGAAGCTGAGCAGGCCGACGACCTTGAAGCGGCCGTTCTTGACCGTGATCTCCTCTCCGACGGGATTGATGGCGCCGAACAGCTCGCGGGCGACGGTCTGGCCGATGACGCAGACGGGGCGGATGGCTTCTTCGTCGGCATTGTCGAGAGTGCGTCCGACGATGACCGGCCAGCGGCGGATGTCGTGGTAATTGGGATAGACGCCCTGAACGGTGGTCTGATAGTTGGCGTAGCTGGAGCGGGCCTGCATGGTCATGCGGTTGCTGGGCGAGGCGGCCCGGATGGCCGAGCACTGCTCCATGATGGCGTCGGCGTCGTCGCGCGTCTCCATCGGGCGGCGCTCGACCTCATCCGATCGGATGCCGCTTCTGGCAACGCCCCAGTTGCTGATCCAGATCCAGTCGTCGCCCATGCGGGCGATTTCCTCCTCGACGCGGATCTTGGTCGCCTGGGCCATGGCGACGAGGGTGATCACCGCGCCGACACCGATGACGATGCCCAGCATCGACAGGGCGGTGCGGACCTTGTTCTTGCCGAGACTGACGCCGGCTTCGGAAAACAGAGTGGCGATATTCATGGCGGCACTTCGCTGGATCGTTTCGTCGGTCGGACGCCCGTATTGTAGCAGATCAGGCCGAACGCTCCCACGGGATCAGTACGACAGACCATTCTTGCGAATATGCACGTATGGCGGCAGCAACTCGGGGGCGGCGGCCTCGGTGACCTCCGCGATATATAGATCGTGGTCGCCGGCCTCGACTTTCTTGTGGACCCTGGCTGATAACCTCGCGACCTGGTCGGCGATCTCGACTCCGCCAGGCACGTCTTTGGCCTCGACGCCGGCGAAGGCGTCCTCTGTCGGCGCGAACCCAGCGCCGAAATGCTTGAACATGGCCGCCGGGTTCTCGCCGAGGACGTTGACGACGAACTGCCCCGAGGCGTCGATGAGTTCGCCGATGGGCCGGCCGCGCTTGACGGAGACGGTGATCATCGGCGGCTCGAAGGCGACCTGCTGCACCCACGAAGCCAGCATCCCCGTCCGCCGCCCCCCGTGCCGGGCGGTCAGGATGGCGCAGCCGCTGGGAATGCGGCCGATGCCGCGGGCAATGGCGTCGGTGTCAGGCAACGGTGCCTCCAATAACAGGTTGGATTACTCAGCCACGACCGATTGCATCGGCGTCTGTAATTGCACGGGCGTGCCTGTTGTCCCCGGCGTCGAAACGAGCAAACGTGCGTTGATCGAATTGATCATGTCATCGCACACGCCCGTGACGACCACGTCGTACTGGCCGCGATCGCCCACGGCGACGTTTTCGATGCGAAGCCGACGGGTCGTCGCGCCCGACACGCGGTCATCGTCCACGAGCGGTACTCCATTGCGCCGCCATTGATATGTCAAGGGACCGCTTCCCAATGCGAAAACCGAAAACGCCGCCGAACCGCCTTCGGACGTCGTTGCCGATTTCGGCTGGCTGTGAATCGTCACCGGTTCGGCCATCGACCAGCGGGCGATGCCGACCGATTCATTGCCGCCGGCGGTGGCGAAGTTGCCTGCCGCAAAAAGACTCGGGGGCCGCGGGCCGGGACCGTCGCAATCGAAACCGGTCAATCCTGACACGCCACACCCGAACCCGGAACTACATGCGAAAAATGAATCGGATAGGCCGGTATCGAGCGACGACCAGACACCGCCGTCCAGCCGGGCAACCATGCCGCCAAATCCGCCACCGGCGTACAGCGTCGCAGGGCGGGGACCCTCTCCGTCGTCGTCGAAGACGGTCAATACATTGATCCGTAACAACCCTGCATCCGGCATCGCCGACCAGCTCTGGCCGTCCCACGCCGCCAGGTCGGTCGTTGCCACACCGTCGATGCCGTCAATATCTCCTCCTGCGAGTAGTACAGAAGGCAGCGGACCATCGGCATCGGGATCGTAGTCGAATAAGGCGTTGATCACTTCGGCGTTGGTGACCGTAAACCCGTCGACCCCTGTACCGACGCCGGACCAAGACGTGCCGTCCCATTTGGCGATGCCATTGACGGCGAGTCCATCGATGGTGAGGAACTTTCCCGCAATGAATAGCCGCGGAGGATTCGGTCCGGCGCCGTCTTCGTCAAAACATGCCGCGGCCCTGACGTCCGTCCCCGCCGACGGAAAGGCGGGAGGTTGGACATCGACGCCGGTGCCGACCTGTTGCCAGATCGCACCGTCCCAGACGGCGACGTGATTGATCGGCTGACCGCCTGACTCATCGAAGTTCCCTACCGCAAAGAGCGCCGGAGCGCCCGGGCCGTCACCGTCGCAGTCGCAGACCGCAAGGTCGAGCACCCGTGAAGGATGCGTTCCGAGGCCTGCGCCGAGGGCGGACCAGTTCTCGCCATCCCATAGGGCGATCCGATTGGCCGCAACGCCATTGATGGACGTGATGTCGCCAGCAACGAAGAGCCGCGGAGGGTCTGGCCCGTCACCATCCTCGTCGAAGACCTCCATCGTGTTGATCGGCGACAGATTTCCGTTGGAGTTGCCCCTGTCGGCGACGCTCTGCCAGCACTCGCCGTTCCACTTGGCGACGCCCCACCCCTGCCTGAACGTATTCCCCGCGAACAGATACGGGGGCTTCGGACCGTCACCGTCTTCATCATGGACGACCAACGACTTATGGGAAGGAACCAGCGAATTATCGAATCCCTGCCATTGCCCGCACTCCCAGCGAATCAACGGCCCAGTGTCCTTGCCGTCTGCGTGAGTGAGGAAACCGCTTGCAAAAACGGACCGCGGTGCGGGACCATCGTGATCTGCGTCATAAACTGCAAGGGCCCGCATGATGGGCACGCCGTATTGGGTGGAGGACTGTCCCGTGCCTAAGGGCATCCAGAGCGATCCATCCCGTACCCAAAGATTATCCTGTATCGGCTCAGTATTAGAGCCATTACTACCCACGGCGATCAGCGTTGACCCACCCGGGCCGGGGCCATCGAGATCTGCAAAAAGAAATTCGGTTGGAAATGTCGTCACCCCCGATCCGACGGAAGACCAGGTTGTGCCATCCCAACTCGCGACGCGATCGGCCGGCGCGCCGCCGGCCATGGTGAATCCGCCGCCGACAAAGAGCTTTTCGGAACCGGGTCCGTCGCCGTCCTCATCCAGCACAAGTAGACCAGCGGCAAAGCCGTTCAGGCCGGCGCCGACCGCACTCCACGATTGACCGTCCCACGAGGCGATACCGACAGCCGGGTTTCCGCCGGCGGAAGAAAAATCTCCGGTGACAAAAAGCTTTGGAGCCCCGGTGCCGGCGCCGTCCTCGTCAAACACTTCAATTCCCCAGCCCAGGCCGCCGAGGCCGCTCCCCAGAGCCGTCCACTGAGTTCCATCCCACGCCGCAACTCGATTCGCCGGAACGCCGCCGATGGACGTGAAAAATCCGACCGCAACGAGAATCGGCGGCTGCGGGCCGGCGCCGTCGAGGTCCACGCTCTTGATATTGAAAAGAAGACTATCCGTTGAACCGATTGATTGCCACGCGGTTCCATCCCAGCGCGAAACTCCTGATTGCCGACCGGCATACAACGCCGGCGGCATAGGGCCCGGACCATCAACGTCATGAATCTCCAGACTCCGTACCTGCCCGGACAACCCCGCTCCCGCTCCAATAGGTTCCCACAATTCGCCATCCCATCGAGCAACGGACGAGCCACTCCCAGGGACGATGTCCTCGAGTCCGGCCACGTAGAGATATGGAAGGTCCGGCCCGGGTCCATCGGCGTCGTACACCAAAAGGTCATTGATGGCGCTCGCTGGCCTTTCCGGCCGGCCGAACTCGTCGGACCAGACAAAAGGGCACGCGTCTCCGGCCGAGACGGCCGAGACACTCAGAAGCGCAACCACCGCCGCCGTGATCATCGCCCGGGCGCACATGATGAGACTCTCCCTGGCTCGCAACTTCGGTATGTCGAAAACCCGGTTTCGGCCCAGCCGGATCCCATGATATTGCACCCATCGCGCAATTACAATAATTGCCCGCCCCGCCTCTCGGCGGTTCCAAACCGCTAACCGCCTGTATGGAGCCACAAACCACGGTATGTAACACGCGAAGAGGGGTGACGCGACAACTAATTGTCGCCGTGGTTCGATTCCATCCGCCGCAGACGGTAGGAGACGTCTTCGAGGACCGAGCGGGTGGTGTTGGTCAGGTCGGCGGTGATGCCGGAAGCGGCCAGTTGGCCGTCGCCTTTTCCAGGTGGGTGATAAGTGCGGGCACATCCTCCGTAGCGGTCTTCCAAAGGCGGTCGCGGTCGACGCCCCAATAGACGTGAACCAGGACGTGGCGCATCGCAACTATCTCCCGCCAGGGAACATCCGGTGCGCGGCTGCGCCCGACCTCGCCAACACGCGTGGCGGCCTCACCAATCTCCTGGACAGCGTTCATGAGCGCACGCACGAGCATCACGTCGCAGTCCAGGTCTTCGCGCGAACGGTCGTTCACGAAAACCACGACGTGGCGGGCGGCGTCCAACATATGCTGGATACGCACGCGATCGTCGAGAGGGTATTGGCGCGGATCACGCGGCATGGATGAGCCGGGCTGAGCGGATAACGTCGTTTCGAAAATACAGCGAGAGATCATCGGGCGTACGGAGATCGACGTCGCGCCCGATGATATCTCGAAGTTCGATGATCATCCGGCCGAAGCCGAACATGCCGGGTGTCCGGCCGGGGAAGAATTCGACGAGGACATCCACGTCGCTGTGCGGTCCAAAGTCGTCGCGCAGGACGCTGCCGTATAGCGACAAGCGCTTCACCCCATGCCGGCTGCAGAACTCGGCGATTCGGTGCTTGGGGATGTCGATGTCGCATGCGGGCATGGAGCGACTCCTTGAGTTGTATTATACACCCGTTCCTGCGTAAGAGTTACCTGCCTTCCAGGGCCGACAAGCGTGCCGGGCGCTTCCCGTTTCGTTATTGGCGCTTCGACCTGGTTCAGTCGTTTGAATGCTGACTTCCCCTCTGCCCGTCCTCCATCCGGCGCAGGCGGTAGGAGACGTCTTCGAGGACCGAGCGCGTGGTGTTGATGAGGTCGGCGGTGATGCCGGTGAGGATCATCTGGAAGCCGGCCAGAAGCAGGATCGCCGCGAGGATCAGCGACTGGACGTGCAGGTTGGACGTGTCGGTGAAGAAGAAATAGTAGAGAAACCGCAGTCCGATGGCCACGCCGGCGGCGATGACCGTCAGGCCGGCGGCGGAAAAAAGTTTCATCGCCCGATACGACGAATACACGCGGACCATGATGCCCAGCGACCGCGTGATGAAGACGCCGATGTTGGAAAACAGGCGCGACTCGCGAAGCTTTTCGTTCGTGCGGATCGGCACGCTGACGGTGATGATCCGCTTGCGCCCGGACTGGATCACGTGATCGACGGTGTGATCGAAGTCGGTCGAGCAATTCAGCCGCATCGCCGCCTCGCGGCTGTAGGCCTTAAAGCCGCTGGCCACGTCGGGCACGTGCATGTCGGCGAGGCGGCTGACGACGCGGCTGCCGAGCGTCTGCATCTTCTTCTTGACGAACGAAAAGTGCGCCACCTTCTCCGGCTCGCGGTCGCCGATGACCAGATGGGCCCGGCCTTCGAGGATCGGCTGCACCAGCTTGGGGATGTCGCCGCCGTGGTATTGATTGTCGCCGTCGGTGTTGACGATGATGTCGGCGCCGTGGCTGAGGCAATAGTCGATCCCGGCGGCGAAGGCATGGCCCAGGCCGCGGTTGGCGGGGAATTTCAACACATGATCGACGCCCATCTCCCGCGCGATCTCAACGGTCCGGTCGGTGCAACCGTCGTCGATGATCAGTATCTCGATCTTGTCGATGCCGGGGATTTCACGGGGGATGTCCCGCAGCGTGGCGGGCAACGTGGCCTCTTCGTTGAGGCAGGGGATCTGAACGATGAGCTTCATGGTCGCGGCGAAAGCGGGCCTCGCAATGTCGCGCGATGCTATAAGCGTTACGGCCGGGCGTGTCCAGCGCGAGGGACGACGACCCCGGCGGCCGCGAATCGCCCCGCGGCTTTGACCGCCGCCGCAATCGCAAGGTAGCATCGCCTCTTTCGACCCGCCAACGCCGACGACGCCGATGTCCGAACCCAAAGTCATCTCGATCCGCGGCGCCCGAACGCACAATCTCAAGAACGTCTCGCTCGACATCCCGCGCGACCGGCTCGTGGCCGTCACCGGCCTCTCCGGCTCCGGCAAAAGCTCACTGGCGTTCGACACCATCTACGCCGAAGGGCAGCGCAAATTCGTCGAGTCGCTCTCGGTCCATGCCCGGCAATATCTCGGCCAGATGGTCAAGCCGGACGTCGATCAGATTTCGGGCCTTCCGCCGACGATCGCCATCGCCCAGCAGGCGACCACCTCCAACCCGCGGTCCACCGTCGCCACGGCCACGGAGGTATACGACTTTCTTCGCCTGCTCTTCGCGCGGGTCGGCACGCCGAGCTGTCCGAAGTGCGGCCGCGCCGTGGCAAAGCAAACGTTGACGCAGATGGTCGACGCGGCGCTGGGCCTGGGCGAGGGGACGAAACTGATGATCCTGGCGCCGCTGGTCCGCGGGCGGGCGGGGGACCATCAGGCGATCCTCGAACGGATCGCGCGGGACGGATTCGTCCGGCTTCGCGTCGACGGCGAGGTGCAGGAGGTCAAGGCGCTGCCGCCGCTCGATCCGAAGAAGGCGCATCACCTCGACGCGGTCGTGGATCGCCTCGTCATTCGGCCCGACATTCGCTCGCGCCTGGCGGAGTCGCTGGAAACGTCGCTGCGCACTTCGGGCGGCCTGGCGACGATCGCGCATCAGTCGCCGGACGGCTGGCGGGACATTCCGCTGAGCGAACGATACGCGTGCGTCGCGTGCGACGTGCAGCTTCCCCCGCTCGAGCCGCGACTCTTCTCCTTCAACCTGCCCGACGGGGCGTGCCCGACGTGCGCCGGGCTGGGGCGGGTGCCGGAGTTCGACGAGTCGCGCATCGTGCCGGAGCCGAAGCGGGCACTGGAGGCGGGGGCGATCGCGCCGTGGCGGCGGGGGCGCGACCGGTTGATGCCGCTGTATGAGAAAGTCCTGGCCCGCTTTTGCCGGGCGTTTGCGGTCTCGCCGGCCACGCCGTTTGCGAAACTTTCGAAGCGCATCAAGGACATCCTGCTGCAAGGAAGCGACGGGCAGGCGCCGGCGGAGGGAAGCGCGCATTTCGAAGGCGTCATTCCCAATCTTCGCCGGCGGTGGGCGTCGACCGAAAGCGACGCGGTGCGGTCGCGGATCAGCCGCTACATGGTGCAGCGCATATGCAGCGAGTGCCGCGGCGCACGGCTTCGGCCTGAGGCGCTGGCGGTGGCGATCGGCGGGCGAAACATCGACGAGTTGTCGCGGATGAGCATCGACGCGGCCGCCGGGTTCTTCGCGGGGCAGCGGTTTGCCGACGACGTTCGACCGATCGCGGCGCCGATCGTCGAGGAGATTCGCCGGCGTCTGCAATTCATGATCGACGTGGGCATCGGATACCTGACGCTCGACCGCACCACCGCCTCGCTTTCCGGCGGCGAGGCGCAGCGCATCCGTCTCGCCACGCAGATCGGCAGCGGGCTGGTCGGCGTCTGCTACGTGCTCGACGAGCCGACCATCGGCCTGCACCAGCGCGACACCGGCAAGCTGATCGCCACGCTGCGGCGACTGACCGACATGGGCAACACCCTGCTGGTCGTCGAGCACGATCCGGAGGTGATGGCGGCGGCGGAGTGGTTCGTCGACATCGGACCCGAGGCCGGCGAGGGCGGCGGGCGCGTATTGGTCAACGGGCCGCGCAAGGAACTGTTGGAATCCGACGCGTCCGTCACGGCGCAATATCTTCGTGGCGACCTGCGGATCGAAGCGCCCGCCAAGCGCCGACCGACAAGTAAGTCGCCGGCCCTGGAAATCAAAGGCGCCGCCGAGAACAACCTCAAGTCGATCGACGTGCGGCTGCCGCTGGGCGTGTTCACCTGCATCACCGGCGTGTCCGGATCGGGAAAGTCGTCGCTGATCAGCCAGATACTGGTGCCCGCGATTCGCCGGCGTCTGAACCGCTCGCTCGACGAGCCGGGCCGCCACGAGGACATCGTCGGCGTCGAGCACATCGACAAGCTGATCGTCATCGATCAGTCGCCGCTGGGGCGCAGCCCGCGAAGCAATCCGGCGACGTATTGCGGTGTGTTCGGGGCGATCCGCGAGCTGTTCGCCAAAACGCGCGAGGCGCGGGTGCGGGGGTACGGGGCGGCGCGATTCAGCTTCAACGTCAAGGGCGGCCGCTGCGAGGCGTGCCAGGGATATGGCACGCGGCGGATCGAGATGCACTTTTTGCCAGACGTGTTCGTGCCGTGCGGCGAGTGCGGAGGGACGCGGTACAGCCGGGAGACGCTCGACGTGCGCTTTCGCGGCATGAGCATCGCCGACGTGCTCGCCCTGTCGGTGGACGCGGCGGCGGCGGCGTTCGAGAGCTTCGGGGCGATTCACCGGACGCTGACGGCGATGATCGACGTGGGGCTGGGATACATGACGCTGGGGCAGCCGGCGGCGACGCTTTCGGGCGGCGAGGCCCAGCGCGTCAAGCTGGCGACGGAGCTGGGGGCCGCCGCGCCGGGCCATACGCTCTACGTCCTCGACGAGCCGACGACGGGGCTGCACTTTGCCGACATCCACCGCCTCGTCGAAGTGCTCAACCGGCTGTGCGGGCAGGGCCACTCGATCGTCGTCATCGAACACAACCTCGACGTCATCAAGCAGGCGGACTGGATCATCGACCTCGGCCCCGAAGGCGGCGACGCCGGGGGGCGCATCGTCGCCGAAGGCACGCCGGAGCAGGTGGCACGGCACGCAACAAGCCACACGGCGGAGTATCTAAGAAGAGCGAAAGACTGAATGGCTCGTCGTGCGTGACCGGGCCCGGTGATTCGAGGTTTCAAGATTTGAAATTTCAGAGTCTTGTCGGATCCATGACTCGACCTATGTAGCTGATTTTCTAAATCGCGGTACAATAGCATTTTGGCTGCGTGCTTTTGGCGCAGTCCAGTGGGTGCTCATCATGCCGATCAGATACCCTCCCGAAAATCTCGGATCGTGCGATTGCGTTATTGAATACCTCGAGAACATACAATCGTGTCTTTTCGGAGACTTGACGCTCTTTCGCGGTCAGCGACGGCGTCACTGGCAGCTATTGCCCAAGGTCGCGCGCCTCGAGCAAAAAGACGAAAAGCGCAACTTCGCAGAGATTGAGAAAGAGATTATCGAAGCGTTTAAAATCCGCTCCGTACCATACCTGGATCGTGATATTTCCGATGAATGGGACTGGCTCTCGCTTGCTCAACACCACGGAATGCCAACCCGCCTTCTGGATTGGACGGACAACGCGCTGGCTGGCCTGTGGTTTGCAACGCGCAAGCCACCGGAGGATGACGACCCGGGTGTGGTTTGGATCTTTAGACCCATCAAGATAGGCCATTTGCACCAACAGGGTGGCAGTCCGTTCACTGTGAAACGAACGGCCGTGTTCCGTCCCCGGCACCTGACGACTAGAATTGTCGCTCAAGGCGGGTGGTTCACGGCACATGCAGTTCGGCAAGGCACGAGAGATTTTGTTGCCTTGGAGCGCAACCACCATTACAGAAACAACCTTCATCGGATTGAGGTGGCACCATGCCGTTTCACTGAAATTCAAAAGGAGCTGCGTAAGTATGGTCTGACGCAAAGTGCAATGTTCCCGGGACTTGATAGTGTTTGCGAGGATCTCCGTAAGGACTATTTTGATTAGAACCTATCCCAAAACTGGTTGTCGAAGGTAGTTGCAACGCGCAACACGCGGGGACGAGCCACATTTTCCCAAGAAAATCACAAATTCCGGCCACACGCTTTCCGGCCCATCGATGGTCAGAAGGGTATTGGGATAGGTTCTAGCTTACATACGCTGAATTGGGAGGTTCAGTTGAGCGGAGGGATTGTGCGAAGTGAGGTTGCGACATGTTCGCCAACTGTGTGGCGCCGCGGTGGACGAGGACATCGACGCGGTAAACCATATGGAACTGGGTTCTCATTGAAACAGTGAGAATACCTACAGCGCCGTGGTATGACATATCGCGGCTTGAAGCAGCGGAGGCGCCCGTTAGATGAATCGAGAGACTCGCGCTGCGATTCGCGATTGTCATCGCTGGACGGCCCGGATGCGGGCGGCGCGGGCTTCCAATTTTTGGGCGTTCTCGACGCGATTTGTTTGCCGATAAAGCAAGGCCAAGTTCTCGAGGCTCTGCGCGACGTCAGGATGGTCCGGGCCAAGGGCTGTTTCTCGGATCGCAAGCGAGCGCATAAAGAGTGGTTCCGCGCGGCTGTACTGAGCTTGCACGAAATAAAGAAATGCAAGGTTGTTCAGATTGGTGGCAACGGCAGGGTGTTTTGGTCCCAATACTTTCTCCCCGATCGCGAGCGAGCGCTTGAAAAGCGGCTCGGCCTGGGCATACCGTCCTTGGGCGTAAAATAGGCCGCCCAAGTTGTTCAGGCAGGCAGCGACATCTGGGTGGAACGCGCCGACCGCGCTCTGGGTGATGGCCAACGATCGTTCGTACAGCGGCTCCGCTCGAGCGTACTCACCCTGAGTTTTGTAGCACATTGCGACGTTGTTTAATGATGCAGCCAGGTCTCGATGTCCTGGGCCGAGTGCTTCCTCGTAAATCTCTAATGAGCGTTTGAACAGGGGTTCTGCCTGAGCATATTGGCCCAAGGTCAAATAAAGCGTGGCCAGGTCATCAAGGCTGGTAGCCACATCACGGTGCTTTGATCCAAGGGCCTTCTCACGGATCGCCAGAGCGCGCTGATAGAGTGGTCGCGCCTCGGCGTGCTTGCCCTGCTTCAGGTAGAGGTCGGCAAGATTGCTCAAGCATGTAGCGACTTTGGGATTCTGTGCGCCGAGGGACGCTTCTGCGATATTCACCGCGCGCTTCAAGAGCGACTCGGCCTCGGCGTACTTGCCTTGCGCGTGGTAAAGTTCGGCGAGATTGTTCAGGCAGGTAGCCACATCGGGATGGTCCGGGCCGAGGACCTTCTCCCGAATCGCCAAAGCTCGCTTGTGTAGTGACTCGGCTTTGGAGTAACGGGCCTGCGCGTTGTAAAGCACCGCGAGGTTGTTCAGGCTCGTAGCGACGTCTGGGTGGTCAGCCCCGAGGGCCTTCTCGTAAATGGCCAGAGCACGCTTGTGCAGTGGCTCGGCCTGGGTGTACTGGCCCTGATCGTTGTAGAGCGAGGCCAAGTTATTCAGGCTTGTGGCGACCGCAGGGTGATCCGGGCCGACGTTGGCTTCCGCGACCTGGAGTGCCTTTTGCGCGACCACCACGGCGCGGTCGTACTTGCCCGCGCGTCGGAGGCGCACGACCTCGTCGTTGAGCGTTTCCCACTCGATGCCCTGCGAGTAGGCGGGGGCCGCCGGCAGGAGCAGCGCGGCCGCCATCAGCATGGTCTTGAGAATGTTGGTCATCATGTCTGGCCCTCGCTCTGAGCGTTCAGCGACCGAAGGAGCATTATACCAGCGTGACGGGGAGGGAGGGTTTGAGATTTGAGGATTTGAGATTTCAGAGTCTGCGATGTAAGTGTGGCTTGGCGGGAGCCATCGCCCTCCTGACCCCGGCGGGGTCACGGGCCGCAAGCCGCGGGTGGAGCGAGAACGTCGCAGGCGGGCGAGCCGAACCCGTGGACAACGAACGAATCGTTTACATTTTTCACGATCGCCCCGGCAAGGGCGTCGGTCCGGCAGTTTGACCGCTTGGTGTACGAGCTCTACAACCTGACCGACGATGAAATCCGCATCGTCGAGGACGCGACGCGCTCATGAAGCTGCCCAACGGAAATCGGGCGTTCGTCGAAATCGCGAAGCTGCGGAACTATTGCCTCGATCCGACACATCTCCGCGGCCGCCACAAGGCCAGGGTCTTTGCCTCGAAGTTGGGAATCACCGCACGCGAGGCGCCGCTATTGCGAGACGCATTGCTGGGCGCTGCCCGTGAGAGCGACAATGCCGTCCCTGGCGATCGGGATAGCTTCGGCCGGCGTTTTGTGCTAGACTTTGACATACAGGGACCGAAGGCAAGGGGGACGCTTCGCAGCGCCTGGATCGTTCGAGCCAAAGAGGACTTCCCCCGATTGATCTCTTGCTTCGTCTTATAGGGCCCGGCGCGATCATGAATCCCAAGATTCAACTCCTGGACGTTGTCGCCCTGCTGGATGATCTGCCCGACAGAGGCCTCGTGCGGGGACAGGTGGGCACGATTGTCGAGGCGCTCGACACCGACGTCTTCGAGGTCGAGTTCAATGACGACGGCGGGCGGACCTATGGCATGGTCGCGCTGCGGGCCGATCAACTCATGGTGCTCCACCATCGGCCCGTCGAGGCGGCCTGATGTCGTCGGACCACGTTGCGGCGTACGCTCCCCCAAGGCGTCCCCGATTCTTTGAGACCCGGCACAGGGGGAAACACACGGGACCGCCAACCGATGGGATATCGAGGCGACGGACGCCCAGATCGACCGCCTCGTCTACGAACGCTACGACCTGACCGAAGAAGAAATCCGCATCGTCGAGGACGCGACGGCCACCTGACCCCGGAACGTTCACGGGCCGCCAGCCACGGGTGCCGCAAGCCCGCCGCAGGCGGAGCTTCTGCCTTATTTCGCAATTCGCTATTCGCCATTCCCGCGCTTCGCGGGCCGGAACAACGACCAAGGTTGATTCATTGTCATTCGCGGCGGTTCGCCGGTGCAGCCCGTGCGGCCCATCGTGCGGCGACCGGCGTGCGGACCCGTTCCGCGCCAATTGAGGCCGGGTTTCAAGGATTTTCGGGATTTTTCAACTTTTCGCGCGCCCCTTGAAATTTTCAACCCTGCGTGGGAGGGCCGAAAATCGTGTCCGACGATTCGCGACCATCCGACGCGCCGCACCACCGAGAATTTTCTCACGATTTTTTCGCCGATCGCCGCATCTGCGATTCAGGCGCGGCGGGATCGCAGATGCATGCGCGGGACATGACAGATTCGAGTCCCCCCAGCTTAGCAAACCTGGGCCGCCCTGCCCTGACATCGGCGGGCGGTTGGCTTTACAATCCGGCGATCAAGCAAGGATCAGTGATACGTGATTCGTGTCAGAAACCGACAGTCGGACTCCGTAAACTGGCGGGAATCGAGTACCACGGCGCGATGTTCCCGCCGGTCGCCGGGGATCGAGCGATAATCGGCACCGAAGGGGCCACGGAATGTAGCCACGGGTGGAGCGTCGCGCGGGCGCAGCCCCGCGACGCGGAACCCGTGGAAACAAGGTCGATCTTCATCTCCCCGCCCCGACAGGGGCGAAGGAGCGCACCGATGCAGGATCGGCCGCAGGATTCGAGGAACACCTCCGCCGCCGCCGCGGGGCGGAAATGTGTTCTGCGACAACGTATCCACGGGCTTTCGCTTCGCTCGGCCCGTGGCTACAGCCCTTTGCCCCGTTGGGGCCAGAAAGACCGTAGCGTTGTAGTACTATCCCCATGCCGAAGAAACGCACACTTTTCGCTGCCGCGATGATCGCCATCGCCGGGTGCGGCGGTCCGAAGGCGACGACGCAGCCGGCGGACTCGCAGCCGACGGAGTCGTCCACCGCCGCGCCGGCCGATGCCCTCGATCCGCGGGATGGATTCGACGCCTCTTCCATTCCCGGCCGGACGCATTGGGTGCAGGCCGGCGATACCCTGTATAGTCTCGCCCGCGATTACTACGGGAACGAAAATCAGTGGCGAAAGATCTTCTACGCGAACGGCAAGCGGCTTGCGGATCCCGACCGGCTCGAGGTGGGGATGAAGCTCATCATCCCGCCGTAGCGTCGAGCCAGGGCCCGTCCCATCGCCTCGAAGACGGCGTGCAATTCCTGGCCGGCGTCGGTCCGCGGCGGGCCGAAGTCCTGGCGCGCATCGGCGTCGAGACAATCGGCGACCTGCTCGAATATTTCCCATCGCGCCACGAGCGCGAGGAAGCCAGTACCATCGAGCACCTCGATCTCGGCATGACGGCGACCATCGTCGGCCAGGTGCGCAAGGTGCGCCGCCGCCCTGGCCGGCGCGGTCCGACTGTCAGCGCGACGGTGCAGGACAATACCGGCACCTGCACGCTGACGTGGTTCAACGCGGCGTGGATGACCGACCGCCTGCAACAGGACGCGATCGTCCGGGCAACGGGAAAAGTGTCCGAGTACCGAGACGGGCCGCAACTGGTCAATCCGCGGATCGAGATACTCGGCGACGACGCGGAGCCCGTTGACGAATCCGCGCCGCCGCGATGGGTCCCGGTCTATCCGGCGACGACGGATTTGTCATCGCGGCAGATCGCTCGGCTGATCGACCGGCACCTGGACACGCTGCTGCCGCTGGCCGAGGAGCGATACCCGGCGGAGTTCGTGCGATCGCGGCGGCTGGCGCCGCGGGACTGGTCGATCCGGGCGATGCACCATCCGACCTCGGAGACGGACACGACCGCGGCGCGGCGGCGGCTGGCGTATGACGAGCTGCTGGAGATGCAGATCGTCGTGCAGTGGGCGCGGCGGCGGCGGCGCGAAGGGCCGCCTGCGGTGAGCGTCCGCGTCGACGAAAAGATCGACGAGCGGATTCGCGGGAGGTTTCCATTTGCGCTGACCGCCGGGCAGTCGCGGGCGGTGGCCGACGTCGTCGCCGACTTCGCGGGCGATCGGCCGATGTATCGCCTGGTGCAGGGCGACGTCGGCTGCGGCAAGACGGTCGTGGCACTTTACGCGGCGCTGGCGGCCGTCGCCAATCGGCTGCAGACGGCGCTGATGGCCCCGACGGAACTGCTGGCACAACAACATCACCGCGCCATCGACCGGTACCTTCGCGGAAGCAGGGTGCGTCACGCGCTGCTCGTCGGCGGGCTGCCGGCGTCGCGGCGCGACGAGATTCGAAGGCGGCTTGCCGGCGGCGAGCTGGACATCGTCGTCGGCACGCACGCCCTGATTCAGGACGACGTTCACTTCAAGAAGCTCGGCCTGGTCATCGTGGACGAGCAGCATCGATTCGGCGTTCGCCAGCGGGCGGCGATTCGCGGCAAGGGGGCGTCGCCGCACTATCTGATCATGTCGGCGACGCCGATCCCGAGGACGCTGTGCATGACGATCTTTGGCGATCTGGACGTCAGCACGATCGAGGAGATGCCGCCGGGGCGCGGCCCGATCTCGACGCGAGTGGTGATCGGCGATCGGCGCCAAACGGAGTGGGAATTCGTCCGCGGCCGTCTTCGACAGGGGGAGCGGGCGTTCGTCGTCTACCCGTTGGTGGACGAATCGGACCGCGTCGCGCTCAGCGCCGCCACGACGGAGTACGAGCGACTGCAACGGGAGGTCTTCGCGGATTGGACCGTCGGCCTGATTCACGGGCGCCTTGGGGCCGACGAGCGCGAGCGGGCCATGCAGGCGTTTGCGGATGGACGGACACAGGTCCTGGTCGCTACGACCGTCATTGAGGTGGGCATCGACGTGCCCGAGGCGACCTGCATGGTCATCGAACACGCCGATCGATTCGGGCTCTCGCAACTGCACCAGCTTCGCGGCCGGGTCGGACGGGGATCGCGCGGCGGCTACTGCCTGCTGATGACCGATGCGGCGGACGGCGCCGAGCACGAGCGCCTGGCGGCGCTGTTGCGGACGACGGACGGGTTTGAAATCGCCGAGGAAGACCTTCGGCTTCGCGGTCCGGGGGCGATCACCGGAACGCAGCAACACGGCGTCCCCGAGCTGCGGGTGGCGAACCTCATCAGCGACGGCGACCTCGTGCGCCTGGCGCAGCGCGACGCCGCGGACATCCTGCGGGACGATCCACGGCTGGCCGGGCCGATCCGCGCCCCGCTCCGCCGATCGATTGCCCGGCGATATCGCGATGCGGCGGCGCTGATTCGGGCGGGATGAGGCGGCGCCCTGCGGGTCGCCGCGTCGATGTCGTCAACCGCAGCCATGGACAATAATATCCACATACGCCCCGGGAGAATCTCAGATGAAGCAATGGCGCTACCTGCCGGCAACGGTTTGCTTTCTCGCGGCGCTGGGGGTCGGGCGCGCCGCGGCGGCCAATCCGTTCGTGCGGAGCACGGCGTTGATGGAGCTTCAGTTCACGCCGCCGTCCGCATCGGGAACGCTCTGGCTGGACCGCACGACGATTGAGTCGCGCTATCCGATCGACACCGACGGCGACATGCAATACACTGACGCCGAGGTCCTGGCGGTGCGCAATTCCATCGCCATCTACGTCGGGCAGAACCTGCTATTTCTATTCAAAGGGCACATTCGAATCATCACGCCGCAGAACCTGACGATCGAGCCACGCCCCGGCTCGGACAACGAGTTCCTCAAGCTGACGTTCACGATCGACCAGATCGATGATCCGTCATCATTGATGATCATCTCGCGATTGCTGGCGGACGTCTGGCGCCGCCCCGCCTGCCTGGCGAATCTTCACCAGGGAGACGACCGTCGCCTTGTTGTGCTGACGCCGTGGAGCTACTACGACCCGAGGCCGACCGGCGACCGCGGTCGCGCCACGACGCAGGGGACGGGCCCGCGGACGCGGGAAGCACCGCGCTACGGGTGTCAACGCATGTGTCTGGGGGTGGAGATGAATCGGCCCGACGCGAAATGCCCCCGTTGCGGGGCGAGCGTCCTGCCGGTCTTCGCTGGTCGCATCCCCGGAGTCGGTCAGATCGGGCCGCGCGGCGGATCACTGGTTCCGTTTCATCCTTCCGAGTTCAAACTCGAGGGGCTGATGGCCAGTGACGGTGAATTCCGGATTTACCTCACGAATGAGGCGATGGAACGCCTGCCGATCGGCAGGATGGCGGGAACGGCGCAGATGTGGACCGACAAGGTCTTCGAGAGCACGACGGAGCCGCAGACCCTGACGATCTCGCCCGACGGATCACACCTGACGGCGTCGGTGCCGAAGGGGATGGCCCGGCCGATCGTCGTGCGCTGCACGCTGGATGCGAGTGACGGTCTCGGTCGCCGCATGGCGACGTTTCAGCTCAGTGAGGTCACGCCGGTGAAGTAGCCCTTTGCGCGAGGTGGCGCCGCGAGCCGTCGAAGCGACGTGCTCAGTGCTTTTCCTGCGTGCCGGCCAGGGCCTCACTCACGACGTTCTTGATCCTCCCATCGATGCCCGGCGCGTATCCGGACGAGGCAAAGGCGATTTTCCCTTGTGCGTCGATGACGTAGTAGGTCGGCAGGCCGTTGATTCGATATTGTTCGGCGACCTTGTCGCCGTCCAGGAGCAATCCATAGGTGAATTTTCGTTTTTGCATGTAGGCCGCGGGATCGCCGCCGCGTTCCCAGCAGTTGATACCGAAGACCTTGACGGGCTCGCCCGCGAATTCGTCCTGCAACGCCTGCATTCCCGGCATGGCGAGCTTGCAGGGTCCGCACCAGGTGGCCCAGAAGTCCACGACGACGACGTTGCCGCGCAGATCGGCTAGGCGCACGGACTTCCCGTCGGGCGACTTGAGCTCCCAGGTCGGGGCATGAACGCCGACGGCGAGCGTCCCGCTGTTTGCATCCCCGTCCGCATCCGGCGAGAACTCCTTGACTTCATAACCACGCGGCACGTCGAGCCGGAACGACGATCGCGACAGGTTCGGAGTCGAATCCAGGGACGTGATCTGTTGAACGGTCGCCCCCCTGGCAGGTCCCTCGTTGACGATTCGCTCGACGCGGCGAGGAAGATTGTCGTCCTTGCCGAAGAACCATCGCGACTCCGATTCATTCTTGTAAACGACGTAAATGACGTGGCACATGACGCCGCCGATTTCCCGTTCGCCCTCATACTCGGCGGACTTCGACTCGATCTCGTCGGCAAAGGGCCTCTCGTGAAGAAACTCACGGACGAATAGGGGCATCCCCCGCCGCAGCAGTACGCCGGCTTCCGGCATGTCGCCATGCGTCATCGCCTTCTGGGGAACGTCGATGCGCTCGACCTTTCGGCCGTCGGTGGCGATCTCAAAACCGAGCCAATCCGATGTGCCCGGTAGCTGCACCTGGCCCTCGAATTTCATCAGATCGGACCCGCCGCCGAACAGATTGCTCAAGACACTTCGCCTGCCCTGCATGGCCCAGACCCGCCCCCGGACGCGGCCGACGCGCTCGACCAGCGCCGCATCCCCTTCCCCGAAGAACTCTGCCTCGTAGGCGACCGCGCCAACGGCCTTGGTGGCGGTATCGACTTCGCGAAGCAACGCCCGGACGTCCGGCTTATCCTCGGCCCTCGCCGCAGCCGCCGGCGTCAAAACAACCGTAACGAGCGTCAAGACAACAACTTGTCGCATTTCGCTTACTCCTTCAGTGCCCAGCGGCTGCAACGGTTGCCGCGCATTGGGGCTCACCATGGATTACATAACGCTCCCGGGCGACGCTTCATTCGGTGCGCCGGGTTTTCGGACCGGGCAGAGCATTCCCCGGGCCGAGCATTGACTGATGCGCCGGCCGTTCCGGCACGCGCCATCGGCGGACCTCGAGATAATCGAGCGTCTGCCCGTCGGCGGCCGCTTTTGTTTGCCCGATCACCGTTCCGTCTCCGAAGCGGCCCGCCCACTCCACGACGAGCCCGACGCGCCGCGGGGCCACCAGTTCCGCCAGCGCCGACTGGAATGATGACAGCGCGTCGTCCGCGGCCTCTGTGCCGGTCGGAGCGAAAAGGAACTTGCCGACTCTGAGCACGTGATGAAAGCCGAGTCGGTTCTCGACGACGCACTTCGGCAGGTCACGATAGCGAGCCGGCTCGATCGGTACGGCGAGCAGGGCATAGATGTAGGGCTGATTGACGTAGTTGGTGACCAGGACGAAGTCCGCTTCGTCCACGTGGGCCGCGACGATTTGCATCGCCTCAAACAGATCGGTCTGGTAGCCCCGGCGGGCGGACGAAGGGAATTCGGAGAAATATCGCCGGGCGAAAACGCCGGCATTCAGTGCCAGCGCCAGGACGGACGCGCCGACGACCAGCGTCGCGACGGACCGCTTTCGGCGGTCGAGCCAGGAGATGCCACGAGCCGCGCCGATGGCGCACATGATCGGAAACAGCGGCAAGGCGGCCGCGGTCCGCATCGGATGCGGATTCCAATCGGCGCAGATTGAGGCGGGCAACCATGCGAGAGCCCATGAGACGAGAAGGAAACGATAGCCCCCCCCGCGCCGCGCCATCGGGAGGATGACCGCCAGCCCGATCGCCAGCAACGGCGCCGTCGCTGCCAGATGCATGCCGGTATCGGGCAACGATGCCCCCGACATGTCCTCGCCGCGAAGAAACGCATAGCGGGGATCGAAATTCCAAAAGAAGTATTTGACGACCCGAATCCAGGCCCGCGGGTCCGTCATGCTCGATTCGTGAAACACGGACACGCCGGCGCGGGCCGCCAATCGGTCCGGATGCGTCATGGCCGTCCACCAGAGCGGTACCCCGGCCGCCACGAGCGATAGCGCTGCCACGACCAGCGCCCGGCGACCGGCCGGCAGACGCCAGGCGCGACGGAGCGAATGTCGGAACATCCAGATTGCGGCGATCAACCAGAGTGGGACGATCAATCGCGTGGCGGGGTACGCCCAGGCGCAGAAGGCGGCGGCGGCGGCGGAGACGACCGCCCACCCTGCCGACAGGCGTCGCGGCGACTGCCCATCCGGTGTCGTCGTTGATTCAAACCACCCGGTTCGCCACGCCGCCCACGCCGTCAACATGAGAAAGAACGGCGCCAGCCCCGATTCGTGGCCCGTGCGCGAAAGTGTCACGTGCCAGGGATCGGTCGCCAGGATGGCGGCGCCGATGATGCCCGCCGACGGGGCGACTGTCCTTCGCAGGAAATCGTAAATCAACAGGACGGTCAGGACGCCGAAGATCGCGTTGGGCAGGCGGATCGCCTCCGGGGTGGGACCCATCACGACGACGAACGGGATGGTCAGGTAAGTGCTCAGTGCGGCGGTGAAATCGCCCGGTCCGAAACTCTCGAGAAAGAACGGCCACTGCCTGCCGTGCCGATCGGCGCCGGTCTCCAGAAGGCACCACGCGTCATATCCTCGCGACGCCTCGTCCTGATTGAGGGGTGGGGGACAATGACCGAGGCCGACGATGCGCAACACTGCTGCGAGTACGATGACCAGCGCCGCGGCGATGAGTCGGAGCCGGCCCGAAGCTGGCGACGGTGGGCTCGGGGGCGCCGCGGGTGTCATATCATTGCGTCACGGTTCGGTAGATCGTTCCCATTCCGCCGTGCGCCGTGGCGGCCGCGGCCGGTCGCTCCACCCGACGCCGCGGGTGATCATTGTCTTACGGACGGGGCAGACTTCGGTCGATCAGGTAGCCGATATACTCGTGAAGCCGCTGCTGGAAACCGTGGGTTGCGTAGATGACCTTGCCGTCGGGACTGATGATATAGACCGTCGGCAGCCCCTGGACGTGGTAGAGGTCCGCGACTTCGTCACCTTCGATCAAGTGCGTGTAGGTATATCCCTGCGCCTTGAGGTAGTCGATCGCTTCGGAGGTGGGCCGGGCGCGCTGGCGACAGTTGATGCCGATGATCTCGACGGGCTTTCCCTTGAAACGGTCGTGGAGGTCCTGCAAACCGGGCATGACGAGCATGCACGGCTTGCACCAGCTCGCCCAGAAATCCATCACCACGACCTTTCCGCGAAGACTCCTGAGACTGACGCGGCGGCCGTCCGGCGTGCTGAGCACCCAATCGGGGGCGGCCTTTCCCTGGGCGAGCAGGCCCTTGCTTTCCGGAACGACCTTGGCGTATCCGTCGGGACACTCGAGCCGGAACGGCTCTTTGGAAACGTCGGGATTGGTCTCCAGGTTTTCGACGCTAAAGACGTATCGGCCTTGCTGCGGTTTGTCCTGGCCGGGCACCTGGCGCTGGACGAGGTTTTCCATGCGGCGCACGAGGTAGTCCTTCTCGCCGATGAAATACCGAAATTCTCCCCGGCCGAGCCGGGCGCCGATCACATGACAGTCGACACCATCGGCCTTTTCTTTGCCGGCGTAGGTCAGCGTGGCCCGCTCCAATTGCACGCGGAAGACAGACGGGCCGAAGTACATGGGCGGGAACAAGAGGTTGAGCTCGTCGCTCGACATGTCCTTGAGCGGGCCGTAGGTGTACCGTTGCAGCCGGTCGCGAATGTCGAACGCCGTCGCACCGTCGAACGCGAAATGAAACGGCTCGCCTTGCTTCTGGCCGGGATCCGCAGAAACGCCTTTGATCACGACCGAATGATTCTGTTCGTCCGAGGCGCGTTTGGCGATGACGTGACCCGACGCCCGTCCCACTTCGTCTTTCAATGCGCCGTCGCCGGACCATTCGGCGTCAAATGAGACAGAATAGAGACTCGACGCCGCAGCTTTGGATCTCTCCAGGATGGCCCGCGGATCGGGACTCGCGTCTTCCGCTGATGCCGACGGGCCTGACGCCGCCATGAGCGTCATTGCGATAAGGGCTTTGCATACCATGGATCACACCTCAATCGATGGAAAGCAGGGTGAGAGGATTTCGATCGTTCGCCGGCAACTCGAAAAGCGAGGCAGCGCCGATGGACGCGGCGTCTACCCGCCGGCGCCGCTGACCCGTTTCATTGTATAACAAACATCCACGCCGAAACAGCGGCGCCGCACGAGATTCCATCGCGGGGCCTGGGCCAGGACCGCCGGGCCGATCTGTCGCAGGGGGCCGGGGGCGGTCTCACCGCCGATCAACTTCGGCGCGACGAATATCCGCGCCTCGTCCGCCAGGCCCGCCTCGACAAATGCTCCCAGGACGCAGCCGCCGCCTTCCACGAGGACGTTGGTCATTCCCCGGGCGTGCAGCGCCGCCATCAGACGATCGAGTCGGATGCGCCCCGATCGCGCCGGCACGGCAAGCACCTCGCAGCCAAGGCGCTCCAGGGCGCGGCGACGACGCGCCGGCGCCGCACCGCCGCAGACCAGGAGCGTCGCGGCGCGGCGGGCGGTGCGCACCACGCGGGCGCCGAGCGGCGTTCGAAGTTTCGCATCGAGGATCACGCGATGGGCCACGCGCCGCCGCGGCGCTTCGCGCGCGGTCAGGTCGGGGTCGTCGGCCAGCACCGTCTCGACGCCGACCACGACGGCGTCCACGCGGGCGCGAAGCCGGTGCGCTTCCCGGCGGCTCGCCGGACCGCTGATCCACTTTGATTCCCCGGTCCGCGTGGCGATCTTTCCGTCGATGGATTGGGCCCATTTCAGGATGACATAGGGGCGACGACGCAGGTGGTAGGCGACAAAAGGCGCCATCAAGTCGCGGGCTTCTTCATGCAGCAATCCGACGGAAACGGCGACTCCCGCCGCGCGCAGCCGCCGAAAACCCCGCCCGGCCACGAGGGGATTCGGATCGCGCATCGCCGCCACGACGCGGCGCACGCCGGCGCGGATCAGGGCGTCGGCGCAGGGCGGCGTCTTGCCCTGATGCGCACAGGGTTCGAGAGTCACGAAAACGGTCGCCCCCTTGACGGGTCCGTCGGCGCCGTCCAGGGCCGCGACCTCGGCATGGGGTCCGCCGAATCGACGGTGATGGCCCTCGGCGACGACCCTCGCGCCGCGGGCGATGACGCAGCCCACCATGGGATTGGGCTCGACGCGCCCTTGGCCGCGTCGCGCCAGTTGCAGGGCGCGGCGCATATGGCGATGTTCAGTGGGAGTCCAGGAGGCCATCGAATCGATCCGTCAGGGCGTGCGTGACGCCGGCGGCCTGCGTGGCCCGCGGCGGGCCGTCATCGGACGTCGTACTCCTTGATCTTGCGATAGAGCGTCCGCGCGCCGATGCCGAGCTGCTTGGCGGCTTTTTCGCGGTTGCCGCCGTGCTGCGCCAGGGCGTGTTGAATGGCGAGCTTTTCGATCTCGCGCAGGGTCATGTTCAGCGCCCGGGGTTTAAGGGGAACGATGTCGGTCGTCGCCTGAATCGGGGGCGTTGCGGGAAGGTCGGCGACGTCGAGCGTGTCGTCGTCGCAGAAGACGACCATTTGGTTCACGACGTTTTGCAGCTCCCGGACGTTTCCGGGCCAGCGGTAGTTCTCCAGGAGCCGCAGGGCCTCGGGCGTGACGGTCTTGACGTTCTTGTGATGCAGCAGATTCGCCTGCTGAATGAATTGGTGAATCAGCGGTGGAATGTCCTCGCGCCGATCGCGCAGGGGAAGGAGATTGATGTCGGCCTGATGGATGCGAAAAAACAGGTCCTCGCGAAACTCCCTTTCCTGCACGGCCTCCTTGAGGTGGCGATTCGTGGCGCAGACGACGCGCACGTCCACCCGATTCGTGCGGCTCGATCCGACGCGAACGATCTCACCGCTCTCCAGAACGCGAAGCAGCTTGGACTGCATCGCCACCGGCATGTCTCCGATTTCGTCGAGAAAGATCGTTCCGCCGTCGGCCTCTTCAAAAAGCCCTTTGCGGTCGGCGTGCGCGTTCGTGAAGGCGCCCTTGACGTGACCGAACAACTCGGACTCGAGAATGCCCTCGGAGATGCCGGCGCAATTGACCGGCACCCAGGGCTTCTTGCTCCGGTCTGAATTGTTGTGAATCGCGCGGGCGATCAGCTCCTTGCCGGTGCCGGATTCGCCGTAAATGACGACGGTCAGCTTCGTCTTGGCCAATCGACGGGCGCGATCAAGGGCCGCCCGCATGGGGCCGCTGACGGCGATGATCCCCTCGAACGAGTAGGCCCGGTTAAGCTGTTCGCGCATCGCCTGGTTTTCGCGAAGGGTCATCGCGTGACGGGCGGCCTGCTGCACCGAGCCGCGAAGGGCCTCGAGGTCCAGCGGTTTGGTGAGATAGTCGAACGCGCCGCCGTCGATGATGGCGTCGCGGGCCAGGCGCTCGTCGCCGTGCGCGGTGATGAGAATGCCCTGGGTCCAGGGGCTGATCTGGCGGGCCCGCTTGAGGACGTCGAGGCCGGTCAGTTTGCCGCCGAGGCGGTAATCGCTGATGACCACGTGGGGGGCGCGGTGCTGGATCGACTTGACCGCTTCATCGCCGGATTCAACCAGGCGGCAGGCGTGGCCCGTGCGCTCCAGCCCCTCGCGAACCGCTTCTCCGTGCGACCGCTCGTCTTCGACGATGAGGATGAACGCCGTGTCGGACATGGCGCCCATCATATCGGTCCGCCGCGGCAGCGGCCATTCGCCGACGATCGGCGCGGCCGGACGGCGCGGAGTTTCGCATGGCCGCGTCAGGGGCGCGAGACCGGTTTTCATTCGCGCAGCCGGCGCGTCGGCGAACCGTTGCCGGAAGCGGCGGCGGGAGGCAGGTCCTTGATCTTGCGCGCCGGCACGCCGCCCCAGACTTCGTACTCGCCGACGATCGTGTCGGGGCGAACGACCGCTCCGCCGAGGATGATGGCGCCGCGCTTGATTCGACAGCCGCTGTAGATCAGGGCGTCGCCGCCGATCATGACGTCGTCCTCGATGCGCGTCTTCTTGACGACGATGCCGTCGCGGCCCTGGGTATGTCCGGCGATCAGGGCACGATAGCCGATGACGACGTTGCGCCCGATTTCGATCAGGTGCGGGTCGATCAGCAGCGGCTCGGTCACGTTGCAGGATCGCGTTCGGGGCCCGAGTACGCGATTCACAATCCAGCATAGCGGCGGGAGACTGGCCGTCTGATACACCAGGAATCCCGGGAACGGCGGGTCAAAGCGGGCCTTGGTCAGGGTCGCCAGCAGGCATGACCAGACGAGCTGGGGGCTCATGGCACGATCGCCATGGAGCGAGTATGCCCCTTCCTTCGGCGTGGGGATCGGCAGACGGATCGCCACGAGTATCAATACGTAGGCGACATTGAACAGCGCGATCCACTCGACGAAGGCCAGGGCCCACACCCATGCGTCGTTGAGCGCGGCATTGCGCAACGGCACGTCGGGCCAGTGTCCCAGGGCCGTCACGCACGCGGTCGCCACGGTGAACGAGCCCGCCCAGACAACCAGGCGTACGAGGGTATCGAGCGCCAGGAATGCACGAATGCCCGCCCGCGGGTCGAAGGGGTTTCCGTTTGGCGAGTCTTGGGAGCGCGATGACAAGAGACAATTCCCGTGACGGCTCGTGAGGATTGATGAGCCCCGGCGGGTTCTGGGCCGTCGGACCGCCGGTCCGTCACCGTCATTTGCGGGAGCGTAGCTTCGGCCGTGGCATTTCGCCACCGCCGATCGGCCGCCATCACGCCGGCCGACCGACGAATAGGGGTTGCCTCCATGAAAACCGAGGTCGCCGAGCGCGATTGTTGGGTCGACGCATCGCCCATCGGCGTCACGGCTCGCCGGCGATCGAGGCAGCCGTTTGCCGCGGCCCCCGCAGAGAGGTCGCCTTGTCGGTCGCAGGCCTGAGCCCGATGCGCGGCGCGGGTTCATTGGCGGTTGACCCGTTAACGGACCCGTCCGATTCGCAAAGCGGGCTGTTCGATCGAGCGCCAAACTTCGTCATGAGCGACTCGCGAAATGACCTGATCGACAGGCCGTCGGTCAGCGCATGCGGCCAAACGGGCTCGTCGGAGAGCCAATCGGCCCCGTGGAGGCCAAGCCCCTCGACGGAGTCGAAGGCGAGGAAGCCCGCGCCGAGTTCGGGCGCGGCGTCGAGATCGGGGGCGGCGCCTGGACGAAGAATCACGAACCGAGGACGGGGAGCGGCCGCATTGTGATCGATCGCCGTGATTCGCGCCGGTGCTTCGGATTCGATCATGACCATGGACGGAGCGTGAAGAAAGAGATTGCTGGTGATTTCGACGTCCGCCCACCCGGAATGCGGCGGATTGAGATGTATGACGCGGGCCACGGACTTCCGGCCGTCGAAGACATTGTGTCGGACGCGCGTGGCCTCGCCGGCGCCCGCGTTGGAAGAGACGGCGGCCGCGGGTTGCGGGATCAACATCGAATGAGCCGGGCCGAGTAGAAGATTGTTCTCGAACACGGCGCCGGCGGGCAGCGAGGCGACGAGCACTTGCGTGGCGCCGCCATCCGTGTCGTCGGCGCGCTGCGTTGCGCCGGCGAAGACGTTTCCCGACATGCGCCGCGTGCCGCGATAGACGCCGAATGCCCCGCCGAAGAAAACGTTTCCCGTGACGACGACATCGGCGGCGTCGCTTCGAAAAACATATCGCCGCGAATCGGTGGAGTGACAATGTACGTAGTTGTCGCGAACGACGGTCGCCGGGTCCGCGCCGAGGCCGACCGTCACCGACGCCGTCGGGCCGATGAGCTGGTTTTCCTCGATCCGGGCCACGCCGCCGGCCACGACGATTCCATTCGACATCAGATTGCCGCGGACGGTGACGACTCCGTTCGGCGTCGCGCTTCGGCCCGCGTCGATTCGCAGACCTGCCGGCGACAAGGACGACTCGATTCGATTTTGCGTGAATGCGACGGGCGCGGCGCCATCCGTCTCGATGACGACCGGGCCCGAATCGGTAAAGCGGCATGAATCGATCTCGACGCCGGGCCCCGGTCCTTGGGCGTGAACGACCAAGGCGGCCTCGCGGCACAGGTTCGCGAAGTGCACGTTCCGCCAGGAATGCGGCGCATCGGGACGAATGAAAGCCGGCCGGCCGTTGACGGTGATCGCGTCGACACGGCCATCGCGTGCCGCGGCATTCAGAAAGATCCGAATCTGCCCGCGCGCCGACTGGTCGGCGCTGCGAAACATCACCGGCGCGTCCGGCGTCGCCTGTACGTCCAGCCGCCCGCCACCACCGAGGCCGGCGCCGACGGAGAGCACCGTGGGCGACGATTCCCCGGCGAACTCCACGATGGTGCCGGGCAAGATCGTGACCGCCGCGTCGAGGATCTGCACGTCGCCGGTGATGATGACGCGGCCGGTCCAGCGTTGGTGTCGATGCACGATCCCACGGACGCGCCTGACCTCGGGGCGCTCGGCGGCGATCGCGACAGGGAATGGCAGGCAGCTCGACAGAACGAAAGCGGTGACGGCCATCCTGGCCGGGCGGGCATCCATACGCTTTACATCGGCTGCGACGTGCCGAGAGCAATCTGATGCGTGTCGGATTCCGCCACAAGGACGCCCAAATCGGGCAACGGATAGGTCAGGGGCGCTGGCGCACGCCGTGCCTGAGTCCGCCTTTCGATGCTGCCGGAGCGAACGCGGCCCTTGATTGGTTGTGACTTATAAGTTACAAGCGAATGGTCGATGAAATACGCCGTTACCTCACCGAATCGGGCAAGGATGTCGTCGGCGAGTGGCTGGCGGGCCTCAACGACGCCCAGGCACGGGCGAGGATCGCAACGCGGATCGCCCGGCTGGAGGCCGGTAACTTCGGCGATTGCAAGCCGGTGGGCGAAGGCGTCTGGGAGTTGCGGATCGATTGGGGGCCGGGATACCGCGTGTACTACGCCATCGTCGGCTCGGAGGTCATCCTATTGCTCTGCGGCGGCGACAAGCGGAGGCAGGCGGCCGACATCCGGCGAGCGGCAGGGCATTTGAAGGACTACCGGCGAAGGACGAACGCACCATGAAGCGCAAGGCGAGCGTTGCTCACGAAGATGCCATCGTCAAGGAACTCCGAGACGATCCGGGTTTTGCGGCGGAGTATCTTCGGGCAGCCATGGAGGACTCCGACGAGCCGAAGGTGCTGTTGATCGCGCTTCGCCAGGTCGCGAAGGCACGGGGCATCGCCAAGGTGGCCAAGCGGGCGCATATCGAACGGGAAAGTCTCTACCGCGCCCTGTCGCCGAACGGCAACCCGCGGTTTTCGACGATCGTGGCCATCACGAAGGCCCTTGGATTGACGCTGACGGTGGAACCGGCGCGTTAGCTGTGTCGGCGAATCGGGGCGACTGGACCGGTTGAACATTTGTGGCCGGAATCCGCGTTTTGACCCTGCCAGGTGAGTTCGGTTTGAGAAGCCGCTTTCAATCAAGCCCCACGCTTTTCCATTCCGTTAATGAGGCCCGACAGCATCCTGGCGATTTCTTCCAGCTCGGATTTCAGCGTCGTGTGATGATCGCCCTGCGGTATGGGATTGCCTTTGCCCTCCACATGTCACCGTCTCTCGGTATGATTCCGAAGCTTCGAAACTGTCAGCAAAAGATTCGGTGACTGTGCAATGCCCAATTTTGACAAGGCGATAGCCGAATATGGCGCCAAAGCGAAAGCGAAACTCGCAAATCCCAGCGCCGTCGGCGAGCCTGAAGACCAGCTTCGCGCCCCGTTGGAATCGCTCTTTGCCGATTTCGCGGAGTTGTGCGGATTCAAGCGCGAGCTGCTGACGGCGGTAGGCGAATCGTCGCTGTCCAACTTAAAGACCCGACCGGATTACGCGATAACTCTGCGAAATGTGCTCGTCGGCTTCGTGGAGATCAAGGCGCCCGGCAAGGGCGCCGATCCACGACGCTTCAGGGACAGACACGACAAAGATCAATGGGAGAAGCTTCAGTCGCTGCCCAATCTGCTGTACACCGACGGCAATTCGTTCAGCCATTGGGAGAACGGCGAACCCGTTGGTTCAATTGTCACGTTGAACGGTGACATCGAGTCCTCCGGGGCACATCTCTCTGCTCCGCCTGAACTCCTGAGACTGTTCGAGGGCTTTCTCCGCTGGGAACCGATTCCGCCGAAGTCTGTCGCGGAACTGGCAGGGATGTCTGCGCGACTCTGCCGCCTGCTGCGCGAGGAGGTCGCAGAACAACTGGCCGAGAAGAGTACTGCGCTCACCGATCTGGCCGCGGACTGGCGTAAGCTTCTTTTTCCCGATGCGACCGATCAGCAATTCGCCGACGGTTATGCACAGGCCGTCACATTCGGGCTTTTGATGGCCAAATCGGAGGACATCTGTCTCGCCGACGGACTGGATCAAGTCGGCAAGAAACTTGGAAAGACCAGTTCGCTTATCGGCGCTGCGCTGCGCTTGCTCACCGATGAAGCCGAAAGCAAAGCGACCCTCAAGACCTCACTTGGCACCTTGATTCGCGTGCTGGATTCAGTGGATTGGACGAAGATCAGCAAGGGAAACGTCGACGCCTGGCTCTACTTCTACGAAGATTTTCTGGCCGTTTACGACAACAAGCTTCGAAAGCTTACAGGGTCGTACTATACTCCGCCCGAAGTCGTCGAGCCGATGATCCGCCTCGTGGATGACGTGCTTCGGCGCTATTTCGACCGCAGCGACGGCCTTGCGTCGGCCGACGTGACGCTGGCCGATCCCGCCGTTGGGACCGGCACGTTTATCCTCGGCGTGCTGCGCCGAATTGCCGCCAATGTTGAGGTTGATCAGGGTCCGGGCGCCGTCCCGCAGGCCATCGAATCCGCGATTGGTCGTCTGATCGCGTTTGAAATGCAGCTTGGGTCATTTGCTGTCGCGCAGCTTCGCGTGTACGCCGAATTGCTGGCGTTGATTGGAAAAACGCCGCGAATGGCGCCGAGGATGTACGTCACGGACACGCTTGACAACCCCTACGCGAAGGTCGAGGAGATGGGGTCGTTATATCGCGCCATTTCCCAATCGCGGGTGCAGGCCAACGAAGTAAAACACAAACAACCGATCACCGTTGTCATCGGCAATCCGCCTTACAAGGAAAAAGCAAAGGGCCGCGGTGGCTGGATCGAGGAAGGGACCGACGAAGTCGCGAAAGTTGCCTTGCTCAGGGCTTGGATCCCGCCCTCTAGTTGGGGCGTCAGCGCACACGCCAAGCATTTGCGGAATCTGTACGTCTATTTCTGGCGCTGGGCCACTTGGAAAGTATTCGACCACGATCCGAAAAACGACGCCGGCGTCGTCTGCTTCATCACGGTCGCAGGTTTCCTCAACGGTCCCGGTTTCCAGAAAATGCGCGACTATTTGCGCCGGACCGCCGACCGCATCTGGGTGATCGACTGCACGCCGGAAGGCCACCAGCCCGACGTGCCCACGCGCATCTTTCAGGCGGTGCAGCAACCCGTTTGCATCGTTCTCGTAGCGCGGTCGAAGCAGAAATCCGCCGACAAACCGGCCGCTGTCAAGTATGTCGTGTTGCCGACAGGAAAGCGCAAGGAGAAATTTGAAGCCCTGGCGAAGCTTAAGATCGGCTCGAAAGACTGGCAGGATTGTTCGACAGACTGGCGAGCGCCTTTTCTCCCGGCGGCAACAGGCGATTGGGCGAGTTACCCGGCGTTGGATGACCTGTTTGCCTATAGCGGCTCGGGTGTGATGCCCGGCCGCACATGGATCATCGCGCCGGATGCGGAATCGCTGAAACTGCGCTGGCTAAAGCTGATTCGGGCGAAACCGGGACAGAAGGAGGAGCTGTTTCATCCTCATCTCCGTGGCGGAAAACCCGGCGATAAGCATGTCAACAAGGTCGTCAAGGGCTTGCCGGGCTTTCCTGACGATCCCAAACCAGTCGCCGACTCAAAGGGCGATTGTCTACAGCCGGTACGATATGGATTTCGATCATTCGACCGACAGTGGATCATTCCCGACAACCGCGTCATCAATCAACCGAATTCCAATCTTTGGCAAGCGCACGGCGACAGGCAATTTTATCTCACCGCGCCAACCGATCGATCTCCGACTGCCGGCCCGGCTGTCTCATTCACAACGCTGATCCCTGATTTGCACCACTACAACGGTCGTGGTGGTAGGGCCTATCCCCTCTGGCGCGACGCCTCTGAAACAACGCCAAATCTGCCGCCGAAACTACTGACATCACTGACAACAAGATACAAGTCGCCCGTGATCGCCGAGGACCTCATGGCATACATAGCCGCTGTCGCCGCCAACCCGGCATATACCACGCGGTTCCAGAAAGACTTGGCCCAACCCGGCCTGCGCATCCCGCTGACGGCGCGGCCGAAATTGTTCGCGCAAGCCGTTGAACTCGGGCGGCGTGTCATTTGGCTGCACACGTTTGGCGAGTGCTTCGCCGACCGCAAGGCGAATCGCCCGCCGGGACCGCCGCGACTGCCGAAGGAGCGGGCTCCGCGCATCCCGAATGACGGCGCCATTCCGGACGACGCCGGTTCCATGCCCAATGAAATGCAATACAATGACACTTCGCGGCGCCTGATCGTGGGAACCGGTTTCATCGACAACGTTCCTCCCGCGGTGTGGGCTTACGAAGTATCCGGCAAGCGGGTGTTGACACAGTGGTTCAGCTATCGGAAAAAGAATCGCGAGCGGCCGATCATGGGCGACCGCCGGCCGCCGTCAAAGCTCGGCGACATTCAACCGGACCACTGGCTTGCCGAGTACACGACCGAACTGCTCAACGTCCTGCATGTTTTGGCGTTGCTCGTGGAAGTGGAACCAGACCAAGCGAAGCTTTTGGAGTTGATCTGTGAAGGACCCACACTTGATTACCGTGGATGAACTGCGGGAAGCCGGTGCATTAGACGTGCCTGCGGCGTGGCGGAAGTCTCTCGGGGACGATCGTCGGAGTGAACCCGTTCCGGGGCTGTTTGACGAAGACCTTCATACGGAGGGTCAGCGTTCGACGAAAGCCGAGGCGGACGAAGACGTCGACGGCCTTCTGATAGACGATCAGCTTCTCGAATGCGAAGGCCATGTGAGGAGAAAGTAGAAAGGGGACCGCAGGATAGGGCAATTCCTGAATTGGGCGATTGCATGGCGGGAGAGCGCGTCTCGTTTTCTCTACTTTCTCCTTTCTCCCCTCTCCTGCTCTATTCGCCTTCGGCGAATCGATCGAAGGAGATTATGACCTTGTCCTTCTTGCCGGTCAGCGGAATCGCGCGGTTTACGATCGTCCCCCACCCCCAGTGGGGATGGGGCACCCGCGCGGCGGACCGTGTTTCACGCTTTCACGTTCGGAGGGTCAGGCCCTTTGACGCGAGGAAGTCGGCGAACCTGGTGCGGAAGTCGGTGATCTGATCGTCGGTCAGCGTGGCGTCGTCGTCGCCGATCTCGGCGCGGAAGAGCAGACTCCGCTGGCCCGCGGGGATGGCACCGCCGCTGTAGGACTCGACGAATTCCAGCCGCGTCATTCGCGGGTGCTTGAACGCCGCCAACTCCTCGGCGATGCCCCGGTAGCGGCGATTCGCGTCGGTCAGCACGCTGAAATCCAACTGAACGCGCGGGAATCGCGGCAGGGCGGACAGCTTCTCGTGGCGATTCAGGAAGGGGATGCACGCCGTCAAATCGACTTCCGCCAGGGCGAACGACACGGCTCGCAATCGCTCGTCGATGCGCTGCTTGCAGGACAGCGGCAGGATCGTCATGCGTCCGATCGATTGGCCTTCGAGGAAAATGCCCGCCGTGCGGTCGGGGTCTTCCCACGGTTTGTCCGGCGCCGCTTCGCGAAAATCCGGCGACGCCTCGAGGAGTTGCTGCGTCCAACCGGCGAGGGCAGTGCGCAGATCGTCCCAGGCAGCGGCGTCGGCCTTGGCGCCGGGTCGGGCGACGAGCAGGCCGAGATTTCGCTGCTGGGCCGATTCGATTTTTTCCACGCCGGACGCGAAGACGCTGCCGATCTCCGCCAGGGCGAAGCGCGGCAGATGATGGCGATTGCGCTCCGCCATGGCCAACAGGCCGGGCAACAACGAACGGCGGAGACGGGAGCAGGGCTCGGCGGCGGGGTTGCGCAGCGTGACGCAGGGACCCGGCTCGTAGCCGAGCGTGCGCAACCAGTCGTCGTCGTACCAGATGTAATTATGAACCTCGAAGTACTCGCCGCCGAGGCAGAGGAAGTCGAGCGTCTGTCGTTCGAGCGCGAGCTCGCTCGACGGCTCAAAGTGCCGCGTCGTCACCTCGGGCAGGACCGGCTCGATGTTGTTGTAACCGACGAAACGGGCGACCTCCTCGATCAGGTCCGCCTCGATCTCGATGTCCTTGGTCGCGCGGTACGACGGCGGCGTGACGGACAGCCGCGAGCCGTCGCGGCGGCAGGTGAACTCCAGGGCGTCGAGGATGCGGACGATCTCGTCGGGCGACACCGCCTTGCCGATGAAGCGGGCGGCGAAATCGCAGTCCAATTCGATCGTTGCCGGCTTCGTCGGGGCGGGATAGCAGTCCGACAGGGCGCTGGCGATCTTCAGATCGGGCAATTCGTCCATCGCGAGCTGGTGGAAGCGGGCGATGCCCAGCACTGTGTTCGCGGGGTCGAGAGATTTTTCAAATCGGGCGCTGGCCTCGGTGCGGTGCCCCATGGCCGTGGCTGCGCGGCGGATGGTGGCGGCATCGAAATTCGCCGACTCCAGGAGCACCGTCCGCGTCGCGGGGCTCACCTCCGTCTCGGCGCCGCCCATGACGCCGGCGATCGCCACGCTGCGGCGATTGCACTGGATCATCAGCGTGTCGGGCGGCATGGTGCGGGTCACGCCGTCGAGGGTCGTGAACTTTTCGTTCGGCGCCGCGGCGGCAACCTGGATGTTGCTGAGCTTCTCGCCGTCGAAGGCGTGCATCGGCTGGCCCAACTCCAGCATGACGTAATTCGTCAGGTCCACGAGCAGATCGATGGGCCGCTGGCCGCACATCGCCAGGCGCGTTTGCATCCATAGCGGCGCGGGCTGGGCCGAAAGCCCCTTCATCAACAGACCCGTATATCTCGGGCACTTCGCAGGGTCGTCGATCTCAATGGGAATCTCGGGCAGGCCGGAGGCGTCGAGGGCCGCCAGGTCGGTCACGTCGTATTTCGCGAGCGGCAGGCCGAGCATGGCGGCGATTTCGCGGGCGATGCCGTAATGTCCCCAGCAGTCGGGCCGGTGGGTGATGGACTTGTTGTCTATCTCGATGATCCAGTCGTCGAACAACGCGGGATCGATAGGGTTGCCGGGCACGGTCCGCGGCGGCAGGAACATGGCGCTGGCCCCCACCTGCACGAGACCCAGGGCCTGTCCGGCGACGATCATGCCCGCGCTCGGCCTGCCGGCGGGGTCCTTCGTGGCGAACGCGTGGCCCGCGACCTTCGCGCCCGGCGGACCGTAGATGACGAGCTGCCCCGGCGAAAGTTCCGGCGCGGCGGAGAGCGTTTCATAGGTCTTGTCCGCGGTGAGGCGGACGCGCTGGAGCTTTTCCTCGCCGGCGACGCGGTCGGCGGATTCGATGCGGGCGGCGACGAGGCCGGAGAAGTTCGGCCTGAAATGCTCGACGCCCTCGACCTCGGCGGTCGTGAGCGTGAATTTCAACGCCAGTTCCCGCGGGTCCAGCCCCGAGGGGATTTCGACGAAGTCTTTGAGCCAGTTGAGGGAGATGAGCATGCTCGGCTTTTCTTCAGTCCATTGAAGTGCGCTGGGCTCACGCAGCCACGAGTGGGCTGACGTCCTCCTGCGTCAACGGCGATTCGTTCAGACTCTCCATCACGCGATTGAGTGAGGTGAGCGCAACCATGCCCGGCGCCGTGATCTCGATGCCGATCGCGCGGCCGTCGGGCGCGTAGTCGACGATCAACCCGGCTTCGCGCTTTTCCGTTCGGACGCACTTGTCGCCTGCGTTTGGATGCAGATACAGATACGCCGCCAGCGGCTTGCCCTTGCGAAAGGTCACTTCGAGATATTGCTGCTTCATTCGGTGACTCAACTCCGCTACCCCATGTTGATTCTCTAGCTGGCCTCAAGTAGTTCGAAATACTGTTCGCGACTGATACCAGCCGTTCTCAGATTGTTTCGAATGATCGAAACCGGCACTTCGTCGTATGTCGGAATCACGATGGGTCGAAGCACGTCGGGCTTCGTGTAGCTTCTATGGCTTCCCTGTTGTCGTGCGAATCTGAATCCCACGGCAAGAAAGACCTTTTCGAGCTTGCGCCAATTGACCGGGACAATTCGCGGCATTTTCAAACTGCCAGCGCGTGGCGCTCGACTCCGATCCAATCCGGACTGGTCCAATCCCCGTTCTGGTTCGTGTATCCGCATTCTTCCAGGATCGCGTCCAGCGTGCCGGCGTCCTGGGCGGTTTTGACGAAGCAGCGGACGGCTTCGTCCACGGCGTCGCGGGCGGCCTGGGCCGTGGGGCCGCTGCTCATGACGTCCAGCGGCATGGCGCGGGCCACGAATTGATTGCCCTCGCGCCACAGGTGCACGGTCATATCGAGTTTCATTGACCTGGCTCCGGTAGCCAAATTCCAAGATATCTGGGCCTCAACGACCCCGTCCATTCTACGCGATTTCGCCCCGGTCGCATGCGGCTTCAAGCGCTTTGAATCACCGCGCCGCCCAGGCGGCGGGGGTTGACCAGGCCGCGGACGTCGCCGCTGTTCAGGACACGGATGTCGGCGATGCCGTATTTCATCATGGCCAGGCGGGTCAGGCCGAGGCCGAAGGCGAAGCCGGTGAACTCATGCGGATCGATGTTGCCGTGGCGGAGGACGTTGGGATGCACCATGCCGCAGGGCAGGATTTCCACCCAGCCGCTGCGCTTGCAGGTCGGGCAGCCGTCGCCGCCGCAGATGGCGCACGACATGTCCAGCTCGAAGCCCGGTTCGACGAACGGAAAGAAGCCCGGCCGCAGGCGGACTTTTACGTCGCGGCGAAAGACTTCGCGCAGCAGCAGCTTCATGTAGGCGATCAGGTGGGCGATGGAGATGTGCCGGTCGATCAGGAGCCCTTCGACCTGGAAAAACGTGTTCTCGTGGGACGCGTCGATCGCCTCGTAGCGAAAGCAGCGGCCCGGGGCGATGACGCGCAGCGGCGGCCCGAAGCGGTGCATGGCCCGCACCTGGCAGGGGCTGGTGTGCGTCCGCAGCAGCCAGCCGTTGGTCAGCCAGAACGTATCCTGGGCGTCGCGGGCCGGATGATCGGTGGGGATGTTCAGCGCCTCGAAATTGAAATAGTCGGTCTCCATTTCCGGTCCGCCGACGACGGCGAAGCCGAGACCGGTGAAGACGCGCTCGACCTCGCGCTGCACGATGGTCACGGGATGCAGACTTCCGCGAATCCGCGCCGGGGCGGGGAGCGTCGGGTCGAAGGCGGCGGCGCGGCCGCGCTCGCCGGCGACGTCGGCGCTGCGGAGTGCGTCCTGCGCGGCGGCGAATCGCTCGGTGACGGCCTTTTTCGTCTTGTTGATGGCTGCCCCGGCGGGGCCGCGCTGGTCGGCGGGAAAGGACTTGATCGACTTGAGGGCGTCGGCCAGCGCGCCTTTCGTCAGCTTCGATTCCGCGCTGCGCAGGCCATCGATCGTCGACGCCCCGACGATCGCCGCGTCGGCGTCGGCTTCGACCGTGCGCAACAGCGTTGTCAACTCCGAAAGGTCCATTCTTCGCGCCCTGGCGGACCCCGTTTTACGCGATTCGGCCCGCATCGCAAGACGGTCACGGCCGCATCGGACGGACGACTCGATGTCCGACATCGCCGATGCGACGATATCGTCACAGGATCATCGTGACTCGAACGGCTTGGACAGCCACGCGGCGTACAACTCCGGCCGACGATCGGGAAGAAACAGCCGGCGGGCGTGAGAATCGCGCGCGGCGTCGAGGTCCAGGTCGGCGATCAGGATATGCTCTTCTTCGGGTGGGGCACGGGCGATGACCACGCCGCCGGGGTCGCATACGAAGGACTCGCCGGCAAAGGTCAGGCACTCCTCGGCCCCAACGCGGTTGCACAGGGCGCTGAAATAGCCGTTCTGGAAGGCGGCGACGCGCAGTTCGGCCTCGAAGAGTCCGTCTGGCCATTCGTCGACGGCGCCCGCCTGGGGCACGATGACGACGTCCGCCCCGTTCAATGCCAGGGCCCGCATGTACTCGGGGATGTGCCGGTCGTAACAGATGGCCACGCCCACGCGGCCCGCCCCCGTCGCGTACACCGGCGCGCCGGTATCGCCCGGCGCGTAGTAGCCGCGCTCGTGAAAACACGGATAGTCGGTGATGTGGATCATGCGCGTCTTGCCGAGCAGCGTACCATCGGCGTCGATGACCGGAGAGGTGTCGTAGGTGCGGTCGCCGTCGCGCTCGAAGAGGTTGATGACCACGGCGACGCCCAGCTCGGCGGCTTTCCGGCAAAATGCGTCGGTCGTCGGTCCCGGCACCGTTTCGGCGAGAGCGGCCGACGCCGGCGTCGCCTTTCGCTGTGGATAAAACGGTTCAAACGCCAGCTCCGCGAAGGCGACCAGCTCGGCGCCGCGACGAGCCGCCTGCCCCATCGCCGCCAGTCCGCGGGCGACGTTCGCCTGTTTATCCGCCGAAGCCGCTTGTTGAATCAGCGCGAGGCGCATGGCCGGCTCCTGGGTCATTTGCCGAGCATGTCGGCGCCCTGCCGCCGCCCGGAGTCGACGCGGATTCCCGCGTGACTTCGGCAAGCATAACGGAAGCTCGGCGTCGGCAAACGGACGGCTCCGGGCCTCCAACCAAACGACAGGCGGAACGGGGCGAACCCTAAATTCCGCCCATGAAAGTAGTTACAAAGATCTTGAGGTCGAACCCGATGTCCCTTAAACTATCGTGTTTTAGTTGATCACGGCGACCGACGCTAAGGCGATGACGGAGCAACCGGGGCGGTTTGGCGATTGACGCAACGGCGAATTCAGGCGGAAGACGAGGCAGCAATAATGGCGATGACGGCGACGGACAAGACGAATGTGGTGGCGACGTTTCGCCGTCACGAGAAGGACTCCGGTTCGCCGGAAGTTCAGGTTGCGCTGTTGACGAAGCGGATCGGACAACTCACGGAACATCTCAAGACGCACAAGAAGGATCACGCTTCCCGACGCGGTCTGTTGAAGATGGTGGGCGCCCGTTCGAGCATGTTGAAGTATCTCACGCGGACGGACCGCGATCGGTATCAGAAGACGATTGAACAGCTTGGTTTGCGAAAGTAGTCGGCGGCCCGCCCGGCGACCGATCATCTCCTTCGCTCGACCAGCCACTGCAAGCCACGAATGCCGGATACGAATGGACAATCCCCATGCCGATGCGACCGGGTCCGACGCCATTTCCATCGCATCGCCTGTCGATTTGTATTTTTCAATCCCGCCACCGGCGGCAGGCGGGCAACCGGATGCGGCGCGGCGCCTCGGTCCGCGACGGGTCAAAGGCGCCGGCGTCACGGGCGGACATCATCGATGTCGTTTTGAATGCGAACGAACGGAACTCAACAAGGCAGGTCAACAAAGATGAAGACGTATAGCGTGGAAACGGAGCTCGGCGGACGAACCCTCAAGATCGAAACCGGAAAGATGGCCAAGCTAGCGGCCGGGTCGGCCCTGGTGACGTACGGCGACACGGTCGTTTTGTGCACCGTCGTCTCGGCGGACCCGCAGGAAGGCATCGATTTCTTTCCATTGACCGTCGATTATCGCGAGAAGATGTACGCCGCCGGAAAGTTTCCCGGCGGTTTTTTCAAGCGCGAAGCGCGGCCGACGCAGAAGGAAATCCTCACCATGCGCCTGACCGACCGGCCGATCCGCCCGCTGTTTCCCGAGGGGTTCCGCGACGAGGTCTTGATTCAGTGCATGGTGCTTTCGACGGACCTCGAGAACGATCCCGACGTGCTGTGCATGTGCGGCGCGTCGGCGGCCCTGGTGGTGAGCCACATTCCCTTCGAAGGCCCGACGGCGGGGGTCCGCGTCGGACGGGTCGACGGCGAGTTCGTCATCAATCCGACCATCGAGCAGCGCGCCGCCAGCGACATGGAGATCATCCTGGCCGGTCATGCCGAGGCGGCGAACATGATCGAGGCCGCGGCCATGGAAGTGTCGGAGGAGGACATCGCGGCCGGCATCGAGTTCGGATTCCGTGAGTGCAAGAGGATCGTCGCCCTGATCAAGCAGCTCGGCGAGAGGGTCGGCGTCGAGAAGCGATGGTCGCCGCCGAAGCGCGACCCGTCGCTTTCCGATCGCGTCGGACGCCTCTGCGAACGGCACGACCTCGCCGGCGCGAAGCGAACGGACGGCAAGGCCGCGCGGTACGAGGCGATCAAGGCCGTTTACGACAAGATCATCACCGAGCTGGCGCCGGAAGGCGCCGAGGGCCTCGCCTATACGAAAGGCGACGTCCGCACGGAGATTCAAATGGTCGAGGAGCGCCTGATGGCCCGCATGATCCTCGACGACAATCGACGGCCCGACGGGCGCGGCCCGGACGACATACGCGAAATCACCTGCGAAGTCGGCATTCTCCCGAGAACCCACGGTTCGGCGCTGTTCACGCGCGGCGAGACGCAGGCCCTGGTGGTCACCACGCTGGGCACCTCGCGCGACGAGCAGACGATCGACGACTTGATGGAGGAGTACAGCAAGAAATTCATGCTGCACTACAACTTCCCGCCGTTCTGCACGGGCGAAGTCAAGCGCATCGGCGCCGTCAGCCGGCGCGAGATCGGCCACGGCAACCTCGCCGAACGCTCGCTCCAGGCCGTGCTGCCACCTCCCGAGAAGTTCCCCTACACGATCCGATTGGTCAGCGACATCATGGAATCGAATGGTTCCAGTTCGATGGCCTCGGCCTGCGGCGGCACGCTGGCGCTGATGGACGCCGGGGTGCCGATCAAGCATCCCGTCGCCGGCATCAGCATCGGCATGGTCCACGACGGCAGCCGTTACAAGCTGATCACCGACATCCTCGGGGAGGAGGATCACTTCGGCGACATGGACTTCAAGATCTGTGGGACCCAACACGGCGTGACCGCCGTTCAACTCGACCTCAAGGTGCGCAGTATCACGCAGCAACAGATCCGCGAAGTCTTCGAAAAGGCGCGGCCCGCGCGGTTGAAAATCCTCAAGGAGATGCTGAGCGTGATCTCGCGGCCGCGCAGCGACATTTCCACCTACGCGCCGCGGCTACTGACGATCAAGGTCAATCCCGACAAGATCGGCAAGATCATCGGCCCCGGCGGAAAGGGCATCAAGGCCATCGAGGCCAACACCGGAGCGAAGATCGACATCGAGGACGACGGCACCGTCTATATCTCCAGCGTCAGCGCCGACTCCGCGAAGGCGGCCTACGAATTGGTGGAGCAGATCTCCGAGGGCGTCCGACTGGGCAAAATCTACGAGGGCCGCGTCACGTCCATCAAGGACTTCGGCGCGTTCGTCGAAGTGGCGCCGGGCCAGGACGGCCTGTGCCACATCAGCGAGCTGTCCGACGAATACGTCCAGCGCGTGACCGACGTGTGCAACGTCGGCGACGTGGTCAAGGTCAAGGTGATCCTGATCGACGACACCGGCCGCGTGAAACTCTCGCGGAAGCAGGCCATGGCCGAACTGTCGCAGAACGTCGTTCAGGAGCAGGGCGTCTAGCGAGGCGGCCGGGGTATATCGAACGGGGGGCGTCGACGGACGCGGGCCCGGAATCGCCCCCTGATCCGCTCGGGGCGACCGGACACTCTCGAATCGCGGCCTTGCCATGGAACCAGGATCGTCCCCGAAACCGGATCGTGAACTGGCGGAGCAGCTCGTCGAATTGTCGTCCCTGACCGGCGGGCTGGCCCACGAGATTCGCAATCCGCTTTCCACCCTGAAGGTCAATCTGCAACTGCTGGACGAAGAACTGCGGCGCATCGAGGAGCCGGAGGGGGCCCGCCGGTGCGATCCACTGGAAATCGCCCGCCGAAGCCGGACGCGCATCGCGACGCTTCTGCGCGAGACGGATCGCCTCGAGCAGATTCTCCAGGACTTTCTGCGATACGTCGGGCGGCGCGACCTGACCCGCTTCCCATACGACCTGAACGACCTGATCAGGGAACTGGCGGAATTCTATCGCCCGCAGGCGCGGGCCGGCGGCATCGAATTCGAGGTCGCCTGCACGGATGCGCCGCTGATCTGCCGGGTCGATCCGACGTATCTCAAGCAGGCCGTCCTCAATCTGCTCATCAACGCCCAGCAGGCCATGCCCGATGGAGGACACATGCGACTCGCCGCGATCGGCGTGCCGCCGGCCCGCGCCCGCATCGAGGTCGTCGACTCCGGACCGGGCATCCCGGCGCCGCAACGAACGACGATTTTTGACGCCTACTATTCGACCAGACCCGGCGGAACGGGCCTCGGGCTGGCCAATGCTCGACGGATCGTTCGCGAACACGGCGGCAGCATCGACGTCGAAGACGCCGCGCCGCACGGCGCGCGATTCGTGATCGCGCTCGACCTGGCCGATGCAACGGCCGCGCCGGCGAGTGCGCCGCAGGAGTGACGCCCATGTCGGAAAAGACCCCGTTGTTCGGCGATCCGGCGCAGGAAACGTGGCGGCTGTTTCGCATCATGGCGGAGTTCGTCGACGGCTTTGAGACCATGAGCCAGGTCGGGCAGGCGATCAGCGTGTTCGGCTCCTCCCGGTCGACGCCGGACGAAGCCCATTACCGGGACGCGGAGCGACTCGCGGCCAAGCTCGTGGAAAAGGGCTTCGCGGTCATCACCGGCGGCGGACCGGGGATCATGGAGGCCGCCAACAAGGGGGCGTTCGAGGCGGGCGGTAAATCGGTCGGGCTCAACATCACGCTGCCGCACGAGCAGGACGCCAACGCCTACCAGACGCTGGGCATGGAATTTCACTATTTCTTCGTCCGCAAGGTCATGTTCGTCAAGTACTGCCTGGGCATGGTCTGTTTTCCCGGCGGCTTCGGGACGATGGACGAATTCTTCGAGGCAATGACGCTGATCCAGACCGGCAAGAGCCCGGTCTATCCCGTCGTGTTGTTCGACAGCAAGTTCTGGTCGCCGTTCGTCGATTTTCTGAAGGGCGCCATGTTGTCCGAGTACCGGACGATCTCGGCGAAGGACCTGGACCTGTTTCTCGTCACCGACGACCTCGACGAAGCGGTGAATCACCTGCGCATGTGCGTGAACCGATCGCTTCAGGAGATTCGAAAGGAGCAGGAGGCCGTCACGTTGCCGCTGGAAAGGCGGATCACCGGCGAGGGGCTGCGTCTCGGTCGGCCGACGAAGGCGCGACGGGCCGGATCGAGCGAATGAGCCCGACCTACGCGGCCGCGCTCAATGCATGGCCTTGGAGATGGTGAAGATCGGCAGCAGCAGGGCCAGCACCAGGCCGCCGACGACGACACCGAGAAACATCACGATGGCGGGCTCCAACATGCTGGTAAACGCCTTGATCGCCGCGTTCAATTCCGCCTCGCAAAAGATGGCGATCCGCTCCATGACCTTCCCGAGCTGGCCGCTGCGCTCGCCGGCATAGAGCATTTTGCGGACCGCCCGGGGGACGTTCTCGAAGTCGTCGAGCGCTTCGGAGATCTGTTGCCCCGTCTCCAGCCGCTCGCCGATGCTGTGCCACATCTGCTCATACCTCCGGCTGCCGCACGACGCCGCGGTGAGCTGCACGCCGTCCAGCATGGACACGCCGGACTGGATCATCGTCCCCAGCGTGCGCAGACTCCGCGAGAGATACGCCTTGTGATACATCGGGCCGAGCAGCGGCACGCGGAACCGAAGCGATTCGAGCTTCAGCCGTCCTTCCGGTCTGCGCAGATACCAGACGAGCCCGCCCACGGCGATGGCCAGCCCTCCCAGGAGGTAAGGGCCCCCGACGACGATGAAATCGCTGAAGGACAGGAGATACCGCGTGATGACCGGAAGCTTGTCCTCGCGGCCGGCGTAGATGTTATTGAATTTTGGCAGGACGAACGTCAGGAGAAACACCGTGACGCCGATGGCGAACAGGAACATGACCGCCGGATAGGTCACCGCGCCCTTGATCTTCTTTTTCAGATCACGCTGGGCCTCCAGGTGATCGGCGATCCGGCGAAGCAGCGGCGCCATCATGCCGGAGGCCTCGGAGGCCTTGACCAGACTGACGTAAATGCTCGGAAAGACGTCGGGGTGCTCGGCCAGCGACGCGGAAAACTCGCCCCCGCCCTCGACGCGTTCGATGACTTCGTCGAGGACGCGGGCGAACCGCGGCGAGTTGCCGTCGTGAACGCAGGCCTCCAGCGCCTCGGACATCGAGACGCCAGTCTCGATCATCACCGCCAGTTGATTCGTGAAAAAGATCAGGTCGTCCGGACGGTACCGGTTGCTCGCCGCACGCGGCGCCGCGGGCTTCCTGGCCCCGGATTCGCGCCCGGGCGCGCCGCGGGCGGCGCTCTTGGGCGTCAGCTTCACGACGAACTTGCCCTCGCCGCGCACGATCCGTGCCGCCTCAGAGGTCGACGACGCGGTCACTTCGCCCTCGACCTGACGGCCGCCGTCGTCACGGGCCAGATACTTGAAAACGGCCACAGTTCAACGAACCTCCTCGCCGGACATGACCGCGTCCGCCGATATCGCCGCGGGGACCGGATGCCCGATCAACCGACCCAGCCGCGCCGGCTCGCTCGTCGCCGAAGCGGCTTCTTCCGCGGAGACGATGCCGGACTTGACCAGCGCCGCCAGCGACTGCTCCAGTGAGTGCATTCCCTGTGACCGGCCGGTTTCCAGCATCGAGGCGATCAGGTGGGTCTCGTTTTCGCGGATCGCGCGGCGGACGGCCGGCGTGGCGACGAGGACCTCCGTCGCGGGAACCAGGCCCGCTCCGTGGCAGCGAAGCAGCGTCTGACAGGCGATGGCGCGAAGTGAGGCGGCCAATTGCGTCCGGACCTGTGGCTGCTGTTCAGACGGGAACGCGTCGATGATCCGGGCCATGGTGGGCACGGCGCCGGAAGTGTGCAGACTGGCGATGACCAGGTGGCCGGTCTCCGCCGCCGTCAACGCCGTCGAGATCGTCTCCAGGTCGCGCAGCTCTCCGATCACGATGACGTCCGGCCGCTGACGCAACACGTGCCGCAGGGCCGTGGCGAAATCCGGACTGTCGTCGCCGATCTCGCGCTGCTCGATCGTGCAGGTGCCATGCGCAAACGCGAACTCGATCGGATCCTCGACCGTGATGACGTGGGCGGCGCGGGCATGGTTGAGATGATCGATCATCGTGGCCACCGTCGTGCTCTTGCCCTGGCCGGTCCCCCCGGTCACGAGAACGAGTCCGTGAGGAAATTCGGCGAAGTCGATGACCTGCGGCGGCAGGTTGAGCGAGTCGAACGCCGGAACGGTGGCGGGGATGGTTCGAAACGCCGCCGCGAGCGTGCCGCGTTGATAATGAAGATTGACGCGATACCGCTTCCCGCCGCCGTCGGAGATGCCGAAGTCCAGGTCTCGCACGCGCACGAGCCGAATCCGCCGCTCCTCGGTTAGCAGCGCCATCAGCGCCGGCTCCAACCGTCGTCCGTCGAGGACCGGGGCATCGAGCGCGGACCACTGGCCGTCGGCAAATACCGTCGGCCTGGCGCCCGCGACGAGCAGCAGGTCGCTCGCCCCGCGCAGGACCGTCTCGGTCAACAAGGCGCACACGTCCACGGCGGCGTCATTCGGGTCGTCGGTCCCGGCGATCAGTTCCACCGGCTCGAGCAGACTAGGCGGCGCAGACACGAAACACCTCCTCGACGGTCGTCAATCCCGCTTTGGCCTTCGCCAGACCGTCGTCATACAACGTCGTCATTTTGGTTCCGGCGGCGATGCGTCGAAGCTCCTGAAGCGTCAGGCCGTCTGAGATGGCCTGGCGGACGTCGTCGGTGGGGACAAACAGTTCGTAGATTCCAATCCGTCCGACGTGGCCGGTCTCGTGGCACTTGCCACAGCCGCGGCCACGGAATAGCGACTCGACCTCCAGCCCGGCGCGCTTCATCGTCTGGCGGATCGCGAGCGTCGGCTCCACGTTTTCCTTGCAGTGCGGACAAACCTTGCGAACCAGCCGTTGGGCGAGGGCGGCGTTCAGGGCGGCGCTGATCAGGTAATTCTCGACGCCGATGTTGTAGAGCCGCGTGATGGCGGAGACCGCGTCATTGGTATGCAGGGTGGAGAGGACCATGTGCCCCGTCAGCGCGGCCTGCACGGCGGTGCGGGCGGTGTCGTCGTCGCGCACCTCGCCGACCATGATGACGTCGGGATCCTGGCGGAGCAGGGCGCGCAGGACGGTCGCGAATCTCAGGCCGATCTTCTCGTTGATCTGAAACTGATTGACATGCCGCAAGTTGTACTCGATCGGGTCCTCGACGGTGCAGACGTTTCGTTGCGGCGAATTGATCTCCGCCAGGGCCGCGTACAACGTCGTGCTCTTGCCCGATCCGGTCGGCCCGGTGACAAAGACCAGCCCGTGGGGAAACTGCAACTGCTGGCGAAACGCCTTGAGCATGTCGATCGAGAAGCCGAGCGTTTCGAGATTGGTCAGGGCGCGGGTGTTGTCGAGGATGCGAATGACGACCTTTTCGCCGTGCATGTTGGGCAGCGTGGAGACGCGGAGGTCGATCGGCTTGCCTTCCATCATGACGTGGATGCCGCCGTCCTGGGGCAGGCGGCGTTCGGCGATGTCCAGGGCGGACATGATTTTGATGCGCGAGACGATCGGGGCCATCATCTGCGACGGCGGCGACAGCTTTTCGTAAAGCACGCCGTCGACGCGATAGCGAATCCGCAGGTGAGAATCATCGGGTTCGATGTGGATATCGCTGGCCCCTTCCTTGACCGCGGCGTAGATCAGGTAGTTCACGAGCTTGATCACCGGCGAATCGCCCGCCATTCCCTCGAGATTCGTGATGTCGTCGACCTTGGACTCGATCAGTGCAAACGTGTCAGCGGACACGTCCTCGATGATGTCGTCGATCACGAAGACGTTGGCGGCCTTGACGTACTGCCCGAGAATCGCGCGGATGTCGTCGGCCGACACCGCGACGACCTGAATCTGGCAATCGGTCATGCGGCCGATCTCTTCGATCTGATAAACGTTGGAGGGCTCGCTCATGGCGACGGTGAGCCGCCCCCGGACTTTGAAGAGCGGCAGGACGCCGTGCTTCTCGAGGAATTCGCGGGGAAGCAGCTCGACGACGCTTGCATCCGCCAGCCGCGGCGTGAGTCTGGCGTAGGGCACGTTGTAGGCGCTGGCCAATGCTTCCAGCACCTGGTCCGCCGTCGCGTATCCCAGGGCGACCAGGACTTCGCCGAGGAGCTGCCGGTGATGGCGCGTGGTCTGCTCCATGACCGCTTTTTCTATTTGGATCTCCGTGACCACGCCGCTGTCGACCAGGATCTGGCCGATCTGCTTGCGGGTCCGCGTTGCCAGTGCCGTTGCCATGACGTTGCTTCCACTTTTCGTGCGCCGTCCGGCGCATGGCGATCCGATTCCGCGCTATTCGAAGCTCTTCACCGCCGCGTCGAGGTCTTCAAACGTTTCAAAGCGACGCGCCAGTCTTGTGATCTCCAGGATCTTGGCGCAGACCTCGCTGAGTCCGCAGAGCTTGGCGCCGCCCAGATTTCTCTCGCATTCGTCCTGAATGTCCAGCAGCGCTTCGAGTCCCGCGCTGTCCAGGCCCTCGACCGCCGAACAGTCGATGACCAGGTGGTACCGGCTCTGTCCGAGGCATTCCCGGGCCCGCGCCGCAAAGGCCTCGACGTTGTCGCCCGCCAATTCCTCGCGAATCGTCAGGACGCCGACGTTGTCGTATTGCGTGAGGGTCGTCGCCATGGGCTACACGTTCTCCAATAGCGTTCGCAGGACCTTCACCGGCTCGACATCGGGACCGCCGGTAAAGTCGCCGGACAGCGCGGCGTTCAGGACGCCGAGGGGGCGAAACGCCGCCTCGTTGCCCGACGCCGCCCGGGCCTGCTCGAAGAGGTCCGGCAGGTTGAGTTTCAGAAACTGGTCCGCCAGCGCGGGGTCGAACTGCGTTCCGGCGCATCGGCGTATCTCGGCTATGGCCAGCGGAACGGGCAGGGCGGCGCGGTAGGTTCGGTTGGACGTCATGGCATCGAAACTGTCCGCCAGGCAGATGATCCGCCCCAGCAGCGGAATGCCGCCCCCGGCGAATCCGGCCGGATATCCTCGGCCGTCGATCCGCTCATGGTGATAAAGAACGCCGGGCAACAGATCGCGCGTCTTGGCCACCGGGGCGAGAATCTTGACGCCGATCTGCGGATGGAGCTTGAGCGTATCGAACTCCTCCTTGGTGAGCTTGCCGGGTTTGCTCAGGATGGCGTCCGGGACGCCGATCTTGCCGACGTCGTGCAACAGCCCCGCGAGGTAGATCCGCTCGTAGTCCATCTCGACAAAGCCGGCGGCCCTGGCCAGTGCCCGACCGAAGTACGCGACGCGCTCGGAATGGCCGTAGGTGTACGGATCCTTGGCATCAACGCTGTTGACGACGGCATAGAGCAGTCCGATGAGCAGATCGGTCAATTCGTCGTAGAGGCGCTGGTTTTCGAGAAACGCCGTGACGCGATCGGCCACGGCGCGGAACAACTGAAGATCGACGGAGGTAAAATCGCCCTCGTCGCGACAATTGATCGCGAGCATGGCGCCCTGTCGTCGCGGCCCCATTTGCAGCGGCAGGGCGACAAAATGCGACAACCACGTTGCGGCCCATCGAAACTCGTCCTTTTGGCCGGCGCCGTTGCCGACCAGGTATCCATGCGGCGGCGCCGCCTGCAACTGGAGCGCGGAGACCAGGCGATTGAGTTCCATCAGGTTCGGCGCCCCGGCGCCGACCTGCACGACCCGATCCGCCAGCGCCGCCACCGCCGACGCTCCCATCACCGGCGCCATGGCCGCGGGCTGCTCTTCCGGCTCCAGGAAAAACCCGATCGCCCGGGCACGGGAGACTTCCAGCACCTGGGCCGCGACGCGCTTCAACAACACGATCGGGCTCTGCGGGAGCCCCATTTCGTCGCTGACCCGATAGACGAGGTTCAATTCCTCGTAGGTGTTCTCCAGATTCTGCGTCAGGATCGCCAGTTCGTTGTCGGTCGCATCACACAATGCCGCCTGTTCGGCCGACAGGGTCAACAGCCCGGACAGCGAATCCATCCGGTCGCACGGCCAGGAGGTAACCGCCTCGGCGAGCTGACTCATTCGTCGGGCATCCAGGCCGCATGCGCCGCACAGCCGCAGGAACCGTTCTCCCGCGACGCGCGAGACTTGGACGCATCCGAGTACGACGCCGATGGTTCGGCGCCGGCGCTTGATCGGCGCCGCGATCATCGCCAGGTCCGGCCACAGCGCTCCGAACGGCGGATTCGACGCCGCGCCGGGCGCGACGGCAGTCTCGCCGATCGGCGCCGAGAGATAGTGCGCCACGTGCCCGGCCTGAATGCGTCGGAACGGCTCCGACCGTTCCAGCGCCTGCCAGTAGGGGCACTCGGCGTCATCGAGGCAGACCCGATCCCCCGCGCCGGCCCAGAGCGATAGCCGGACGCCGGCCCCGCGCCAATGTGTCGCCAATCGTCCGAAGCAGTTGGCATCAAGCGGCTGTTGCAGCGGCTTGCCCGGCAATCGCCCTTCTTCCTGCCGCGTGACCGTCGTCAAGGATTTGTCCGGCACGGCGTTGTCTCCGTTGATTATTTTTGGACCGGGCCGGAGGCGACGGCCATCGTCTGCGGCGATGGGGCCTTGGACCCGTCGAGAATCTCTCGCACGTTGCGCAGGAGATCGCGCGGGCTGAACGGCTTGACCATGACGCCGCTGATCTTCGATTCGCGAAGTTTCGCGTCGTCGAGCGTGTACCCGCGGGCCGTGAGCAGAATGACCGGGACCTGGCGCAGCTCCGGATGGGCCCGGAGTTTGGCGCAGATTTCCAGGCCGGAGAGCCCCGGCATCTGGTAGTCGGTGATGATCAACTGCGGGGCATTGTCGACGATGGCCTCCCAGGCCTCTTCGCCGTCGGCCGCGGTGATCACCTCGAATCCACCGTTCCTCAGCTTGGTGGCAACGACGTGAAGGATGTGCGCGTCGTCATCGCAGACAAGAATCCTGACCTGTGGCATGAATCACCCCCATCGATTATCGGTTCGCCCGCCGTTCGTCAGCTCGGGGCCAACGGAAGGGTCATGGCAAACGTGCTGCCTTTTCCAACTGTGCTGGCGACGGTCAACTGGCCGCCGTGAATCACCTCGACGATCTGCTTGACAAGATTGAGTCCGAGTCCCGTTCCCTTCGCCATCTTGTTGTTGGCCTCGACGCGAAAGAATTTCTCGAACATCCTCGGAAGGTCCTCCTCCGGAATGCCCACGCCCGTATCGATTACTTCGACGCGGATGCGCCGCTCTGACTCGAGCGGGGTCATCTTCAGGTGCACCTTCTGTCCTTCGGGCGTGTACTTGATCGCGTTGCTGAGCAAGTTCTGGATGGCCTCGTGCATCAGGTCGCGATCGGCGTTGACCCGGTACATGACCGGCGTCAGTTCCGACGTCAGTTCGACGCCTTTGCTTTGCGCCTGCGGCCGAAGGGTGTCCACCGCTTCGCGCGCGATCATCGAGAGGGCCACCGGCTCCTTGTGGATGCGCACCGTCCCGGCCTCGATCCTGCTGATGTTGAGCATGTTGTCGATCATGCGCCCCAGACGCTCGGCGGACGATTGGATGACTTCGAAGTATTCCTTCTGGGTGCCCGCGTCCCCCGCCTCGCCGTCGAGCAGCATTTCGACGTATGCCCGGATCGACGTCAGCGGCGTCCGCAATTCATGCGCCGCGTGGGCCACGAACTCGCTCTTCTGACGGGCGGCGAGCCGTTCCTTCGTCACGTCACGAAACAGCACGACGACCCCGTGTCGTTGCGTTTCCTCGCAGTCGCCCGGCGACGACTGGCCCAGGGGGGCGACGGTCATCGCGTAAACGGCGCCGCCGATGTCATGTTCGCTTCGCCGCCGGGCGGCGCGGGCATCCGCCTCGCGCGCCGACCGGATCGGTTGAACGATGCCGGCGTCCTTGATCACTGCGTCGAGCGGACTTCGACGGGCCAGATCGAACTGGAAATCAAACAGCCGCTCCGCCGCCGAGTTGGCGAAGACGATCTGGTTGAAGGCATCCACCGCAAGCAACGGTTCCGACAGCGCCCGAAGGATTTCCTCCGTCTGGTCGCGGCGAATGCCGGCGAGTTTCGCTTCCATGGTCAGTTGGCGATGCAGCTCGCTCAATTCGGCGAGTTGATGATGCGCGTTGACCGCGTGTGTCTCCGCGTCCTCCCAGGCGGCGCGAGTGGCGCCGGACGATGCGGAATCCGATCGCTCCGTTCCCAATCGGCCGCCCGCTCGCCTCGGCTTCTTGCCATCCATCAACTCGTCGTCTCGATGGCGCCAGGCAGTCGTCGCGGCCGCGGCCGCAAGGGAAACGACGATCCCGATGGCGCAGCCCCACGCCGTCGAGCGATCGGCGGCCGAGGACTGCGCCGCGCCGAGAATCGCCAGGAACCCCGCCACCGCGAGGAATCCCATGGATGACCATTTCGACGACCCGGCCGGACCGCGCATCATGTCCGAAAAAAAGCCGGCGACGGACCACGACGCGCTCGAGCCGGAGCGGTCGGTCGCCGCTTCATCAACCGCGCCGTCGACCTCCATCGACTCATCATCAGTCTGCGACCAGGGTTTGAGAGCCGGCTCGGTCACGGCGTCCCCCCTGGCGCCGTGGCCGTGACGTCGATCGACCATTCCGTGCCGCCGTTCAAGCGGACTTCCAGCGCGTCATCGAACGCGCCGGTCCCTCCGGAAAGCAAGTCGTACTGTAGGCCGGCAACCTCGGAATTCGGATCGATGCTCAGCGCCTTCTGGCACGTCGCCCATGCCCGGGCGTGATCGCCCTGCGCTTCCGCGACGCGCGCCAGCAGACAATAAGCGTCGGCGCACTTCGCATCGCGGCGGAGAACGTCCTCAATGTGGACCTCGGCCTGCTTCCAGTCGCCGCGCTGCGATGCCACGCAGGCCGCCAGTAATTGTGTCTCGATCGTCAGTGCGCCGCGCGACTTCAATTCGGACAGCGCCTCGGTCGCGCGGTCGACATCACCCGCCTCGGCCGATGCCCGGGCAAACAGGTGCCAACTGATGTCCGAGGCCCCGTCCGTCCTCAGCATCGTCTGCAAAACGCGCAGGGCCCTGGCCGGTTGATTTGTGTCGAGCAGCGCCCGGGCGAGGTCGTGATAGACCGACGGTTCCGTCGCGACGCCCGGCGCTTCGACTTCGGATGATTCCGCCGGCGCGCCGTCGGCCGACGCGGCCTCGACGAGCGGCGACAGGACGTCGATCGCCTCTCGCGGCCGACCGGCCCAGGCCAGGGCGGCTCCCAACTCGGCCAGGAGCGACGGCTCGCGACCGCCGATGTCCACCGCGTCGCGACAATAATCGACCACGGGCCGGCGCAGACCGAGGATCCGACATATCCGCGCCGCGAGAATTCGCAGCCCGACGTCCTGGTCGAAATCGACCAGGCGCGGCGCGAGAAGTTCTTGCGCGTCCACCGGGCGGTCCAGGGCCACGAGCACTTCGGCCTGTGCCGACAGGTATTTGGCAACCCGCGGCCCGAGCGTGACGGCCCGGGCAAAATGATCGTGCGCCCCGGCCAGGTCGCCGTAGCGCTGGGCGATGAGTCCGGCAAGGTAGAGAATCTCGGGATCGCGCGTGTCCAGCGACGCGGCCATGTCGATGGCTTCGCGCGCATCGGCCAGGCGTCCCTGACCCAGGCGCAGCCGCGCGGCGAGCAGGTAGACTTTCGCATCGGTGGGCGACAGTTGCAGCGCTTCATCCAGGACCTGCTCGGCGTCCTTGATTCGTCCAGCGCGAAGGTGCTCCTCGGCGAGATGCGTCTTGACGTCGCCCCGAACCGTGTTCCATCGCTGCCGGGCCGCGGACCGCTGGTCGTCCGCCATGTGCAGGGACAAGAGGCGGCTGTTGCCGGGATCGCAGCCGGCCGCAACCAGCCATAAGGCGCCGAGCGCGCCGCGCGCCCTGACCAGGTGGCGTTTCATGGCGCTGCCCCGCGATCTCCGGTCGCCGCGTCCGCCGCCGGCCGGTCCGGTCTATTCGTTGAATCACCTTCCTCGGGCCTCGAATCGTCTTGCTCAAAACCGGCCGGGCCCTCGAGGCCCTCGGGCAAGTCATGCGGAGGACCGGGCCGGCCGAACGCGGGCCTGGACGCCCCCATTTCCTCGAGGATGCGGTCGCGAATGTACGTCCGGACGCTCGACGCCTCGGATTCCCATTGGCGTTGGCCGGTGAGGTCCTCCAGGAGCTTCATCGCGTGAACCTGGCGCGGCGCATTGTGCACGGCGAGCTTGGCGTCCCAGAGCGCTTTTTCCGTGTCGCCCCGCGCCAGGTGATCCAGCGCCCAGCGATAGTGCAGTTGCCCGAGCCGATCGCGGCCAAACCATTGCACACCCTCGCGGTTTCCGACCCGGAATCGTTCCACGTCCTCTTGCATGGCCTCGGAGGCCTTTTCGTCGGGGTCGCCTTTGACGATGTGAACCGTCAGGAGAATGATGACTTCCTCGCGAACCGTATTGTCGCGCGTGCGGCGAAACAGCGCGCCGGCGATCGGGATGTTGCCGAACAAGGGAACCTGACCGCGGGTCGCCGTTCCGACCTCGCGAAACAGTCCGCCGATGAGGATCGTGCGCCCGTCCCGCACCAGCACATTGGTCGTCACCTCCGTCGTCTGCTCGAAGGGCAGATTGGCCTCCGTCAGGCCGCCGGTCGAGTCCTTGGGATGAATCTCCATGCGCACCATGCCGTCCTCGCCGATGAACGGGCGGAAGGTCAGCACCGTGCCGGTCTCGAGGAATTCGACGGTCTGAATCGCGGTCGTTTCGGTGATCGTCGTCGTGATGTAGCCGTCGCGTCGGCCGACGATCACCTGCCCCACCTGCTTGTTGAGCGCCAGGAGCTTGGGATTGGCGATGATGTCCGTGTCGGTGATCTGCTCGAGCGCCCGGATGAAGACGCCGATCTGGTCCTTGAGGATTCCAAAGGTGAACCCGCCGTCGGGCAAGGCATCGTTGAGTTCGGTACGGACCGTGAAGTTCGTGTTGCCCAGGTCGGCGTTGGGGATGATGCCCGTGGTGATCGACTGGGCCGCCGGGCTGACGCTCTGCAACGTTGCAAAGTCGACGCCGCCGACGGTCGTGAAGTCGATCCCCAGCGCGTTGTCTTCGTTGAGCGTGGCGCGGAGAATCGTCGCCTCGACGAGCACCTGCTTGGGGTGCCGGTCCAGTTCCTCGATCAGCGCCTCCACCTGTTGGATGCGGTCTTCGAAGTCGGTGACGACCAGGGCGTCCGAAGTGGCCAGCAAGTCGCCCTCGGTGTCCTCGGGGCCGGTGTCGCCGCCGAGACCGCGCGTCGACGGCGGGGTCGCGGCGATCGTTCCTGATTCGCTGAGCAGCGGCTGAATCAGACCCGCGGCGCTCTCCGCGTTGACGTAGGTCAATCGAAACACGCGGGTGACCAGCCGGCGCCCGGCAAGCTCCATCTGCTGAAGGTCTTCGATGGGATGCACGAAGACGAAATCGCCGTCGACGCGATACCCGAGCCCGTTCGCGACCAGGAGTGCGTCCAGCGCCTTTTCGAACGTCACGCCGTAGAGACTGGCGGTGACGGTTCCCTCGACGCCGTTGGCCAGGACGATGTTGCGGCGCGTCGGCTCGGACAACATGCGCATCGCATCGGCCAGTGGCAAGTTCGCCACGTGAATGGTCACGCGGTCGTCGAGACCGACCTTGACGTACGGTTCCTGCGATGCGTTGACGGCCTGGGAACCTGGGGCCGGCTCGGGAGCGTCGGCCAGCGCCGGGAGTCCGCAGACCCCGATCGCCGCCAGGGCGAGGACCGCGGCGCACGCCGTTGCCCGGACGCGCACCGCCCCCTGCGAATCCGAAGCATCCATTCCATATCGCCAGGTAGTGCGCACGCTCGTAGACCTGCCTCCGTGCTTCGAGGTCATGCCATCTCCCCAACAACATCGGTTGTCGGACGCTGGCGGTTGTGTTATGGGGGGCCAGGAACCGTCGCGAACGGCGTTTGAGGCATCCGACACGTCCGAAAGTGCGGGGGTCTGCACGACCGGATCATGCGGCATATCGGGCTGGCGACGACGTTGCCGAACAGGGCGTGTCGGTCAATCGTCGCCTGGGCGACACGTTCAAGCCGCCGCCGTCAACGAAGCGTCAATACCCGTTCGACGCCGTCTCGCCGCAGCATCACGCGGCGGTCCTCGATCCGCTTCACGAGAAAGCCCGATATAGAATCGCCGACCCGAACCAGTCGTCCGGAAATATGCGCCATCGGCGCCGATCCGGTCATCGTGGATTGCAGCGCCAGCGCCGACAGGTCGGCTTCGATCTCCTCGATCCGCGCCGCGCGGCTCGATTGATAGTCGGAGACGATCTCGCCCATTTGACTCCAGAGATTCGTTCGCGACGCCGTCTCGCCTGATCCCCCGACCGCTTCGATCAGGGACGACGCCAGCGGAAACCGCGACCAGGATTCCGTCTGGAACAGGTCGCGCTCCAGACGCCGGGGAAACCGATCGACGTTGACGGTCCGACCCCCGCCGGCGGACGGCGATGAATCATCGATGGCAAAGCCGTCTTGGCGGGCCTTCGTCTGTGAATCCGCCGCCGGCGCGTGTCGATGGGAGTCGGGCGGCGCCTCGTCGCGCGGCCGCGTCAATTCATCGGTCGGTGCGGCCGTCGTCGACGACGGCAGGGTGACGGCCACGGCGGCGTCCGGCGGCCCGGAGGCGCCGAACTGGCGAATCGCGACGACGACGAGCACGAGCACCGCCACGACGAGAATCGCCGCGCGCTTTCTGTCCGCCTTGAGTTGTTCAAGAAAGCCGCGCCAGACGTCGTCGAATTTGTGTGACATCTACCCGGTCCTTTCTTCCGTCGGCTCGCATTCTTCGAAGATCTCGGAATTCTGATATGCGATGACGGTCAATTCGACCGAGACCCGTCCTGGATCGGCGTCATGATTTCTGATCTGAAGATGGTCGACCTGTGAGAGTCGCGGCAGCGACTCCACGGAATCGAGGAAGGCAACGAGCTGTTCGATGCTGCAATCAAACGCCAGGTGCACCGACAGAACGTGCGTCCCCGCGACAAATTCGAGCGTCGGCGGAACCTTGCTTTCGTCCACGGCCAGCGGCAACCGCGGCTCGACGAGAAAATCGGCAATCCCGTTTTCCTCCAGGTGAGTCGACAGGTCGCGGAGAAACTCGCCGAACCGCCGCCGGGCGGGAAGCTGCTCGTGGATGTCGCGCACGCGGAGGTCCTGCTCGACAATGCCCGCGTAGAGCCGGCTCACGTCTCCCAGCGTCTGCTGTTTGTCGCGCACCGCGTCGAGTTCCTGCACGACCCGCTCCTGCGTCTGAGACAGTTGGAGCAGGCCGGGGCGCAGAAAGCCCAGAGCGAACGTCGCGGCCAACACCAGAACCGCGCCGATGGCCGTCAGATTGAGTTTCGTGCTGGTCACGACGCAGACCTCACGTGTCTCGGCAGGGCACAACTCAACTCGAACGCCTCTCCCTGTCGTCCGCCCCACTCGCCGGACCCTCTTAGGGTCATCTGAACGTCGGCGAACAACGGGGACGCTTCCAGGGAGGCCGAGAACCTGATGGCGTCCGACGTATCCAACGCCAATCCACGCACGACCAGGCGCGTGCCGTCCGCCAACGGCGCCGCCTCGACTTCCGTGGCGCCGGTCACCGGCGTTCCTTTCTTGTCCGACGGCGGCCTGTGCACGAACCGGCGGACCGAAGCCGATTCGATCGAGAGGTCCGTCAAGATCACCGATTCCGGCATGCGCCGACTCAGATCGCTCATGATGACGACCGGGCTGGCGGGAGAGCGCAGTTCCGACACGAGTCGCTCCAGCCGCGCCAACCGCTCGCGCCGGGCTTCCATGGCGCCCTTGCGAGTCAGGAGGATGTCAACCTGCGTCAGTTGTTGCCGCGCATCGGTCAGCATCGCCTCCGCCGTCGCCAGTTCCCTGTTGTGCGCCGTCATCCAGAGGACCATCAGCGCGACCATGGCCCCCACTAACGACGCGCGCAGCTTCATGGCCCCGCGCTGCGACGAGCGCTCGCGATAGGTGTATGGAATGAAGTCGCAATCCATCAATTCACTGATCCCCCCGCTCGTCCGTCACGCGACCGCGGCCGCTCGAGGCCGCCCGCCGACGGACGCGTCGCGTCCCGGCGCCCAGGGCGTGCCGCGCAGCGCCAGGCCCGTCGCCACCGACCACGCCGGCTGCAATGTCCGCTGATCGCGGGCAGCCATCGCCCCCAGGCCGCGCACGCCGCGGAGCGGATGGCCCACGATCTGCGGCACGTCCATCGATTCCGCCAGGACCTGCTTCAGCGCCGGCTCATGCGCCTCGCCGCCGACCAGCGTCAGGCAATCCGGCCGCTGACCGCGAAACGTCACCGCAAAATAGCGCAGGCACAGTTGCAGATCGCGCCCGATGCTTTCGGCATGCGGCCGCACGGCGTCCACGATGCGCAGCCGCATCTCCTCCGGCACCGACGCCTTCGGGATCGCCGCGCCCAGGGCCTGTTCGCGCATGTTCTGAATGCGCAGCTCGTCGGCTTCCGCCGGCCCCAGGCCCAGCGCATCGCCGACCGCTTCACTGAACCGGCGACCTCCCGTTTCCAGCAGCTTCAGGAACGCCAGCTCGCACCCGCGCGTGATGATGATCGCGGATCCCGATCGGCCGACGTCCAGGAAGACGTTGACCGCCGCTTCGTCTTCGGCCCGGCGCAGGAACCGCACGAAGCTGCGGGCGACGGCGCAGGGCGCGACGTCCATCGCGCAGGGTATGAGCCCCAACGACTCACAAAACTGAATGTTGGCGTCGATGGTCTCGGAGCGGGCCGCGAAGACGATGACCTCTTCCTTCAGTTCGTTGCCGTGTCGGACCTCGCCGGCCGGGACGAATCGAAAATTCGCCCCCTCGCCGAGGTTGAAGCGATCCTGCGCCTCGAATTCGACCGCGGCGCTCAGTTCGTCAAGCGGCATGCGCGGCAGGCGCAGATTCTTCATCTGAAACTCGCTTTGACCCAGGGCGGTGGCCACCCGCCGACCCCGAAACGGCGCCTCGTGAAGGGCCTTGCGAATCAGTTCGGCGACGAGACCCATACGCGCGGACGGATCAGGATTCGGAGGAATGACCTCGTAGGCCGCCGCCTGCAAGGCGGGACGGCCGCCCTCGTCGCGCAGCTGGACCATCTTGATCCCGGCCGCGCCAAGGTCCAGACCGATCGGGCCGTATTTTGCATTTCGCCTGATCAATGACATCGCGCGCCAAAAGTGCCGTTTCCACTCGCCTCGAAGCTCAAATAGACATCTGCTGCGTGCCGCCCGACTCCTATGTACCGCCGGGTTGGGCCGTCAGATCCCTGAGAAACTTATTACTGATCGTCGTGTCCGCCGAGGCCGAGTAAACGCCCACTTCGTAATCCGCGGTGCCCGACTTGAACTGCACGACGGCCGCCGCGTCCTGATCCGTGGCGCCGGTCCCGTCGAATCTCAATTCATCATCGCCGCCGAAGTCGAATCCGTGGATCAGCACCCTGTCGAATCCGGCGTCACTCGTCGGGCCCAACTGGACAACGTACGGCGCGCCGGATTGCGGATGGGTGATCGCCGTCGACGGGTCCGACTGCCGCGCCAGCCAGTAGCGTTGATTGGCCTGGTCCATCTTGATCACGATCGGATCATCCGACCGGGCGACCGAAGCGCTTCGGGCGTAGAAGACGTCCGCCTCGAATCTCAGCGCCGCGTTCTTGCCTTGTTCCTTGACCTCGGCATCCGCCTCGGGAAGCACCGCGAGCGTCAGGATCGCCAGAACGACCACGGCCACGAGCAACTCGACAAAGGTAAATGCCTGGCGGCGAGTCATTGCTTTCCCCCTGGTCGGGCGGCAGCCGTCGCGAACGGCTATCCCCTGCGACCGCCGGGCCCCGCGGCTTCGTTCTTTTCATCGGCCCGCGTCGTGACCTTGATCCGTTGGGTCTCGAGGTGTTTGAGTACGCGTTCCAATAACTCGTTCGTCTTTCGCACGTCGTCGATCAACTGATGTCGTTGCAGGCCGCTGTCCGGAATCTGGGCCCGCGCCTGCGGTCCCTGGCCGGGCATCGCGACCCATAACTCCATCGCGATCAGCGCGAGGATCGCGGCGATCAGGCAGAGCACGCGCCGGGTGAAGCGATCGGGCGTCACGATGGCGGGCGTCATGGCGGCTCTCCCTAGTTTTCCTTCCAGCTCAGGAGCGTGTATGGCTGGCGGCTGGTATTCTCGAAATCCCAGATCTGTGAATGCGACGAGTCCCAGGTGAACAGGTAAGTTCCATCCGACTTTGACAAGCTGATTCCCGATTGCGTGATGCAGGCGCCGGTCACTTCGATGCGGACCTGGTCATTGCCGTCATCCATGATGGCCCCGCCGCAGATCACGGCGCCGTCGCAGATGAGCTCCGCATTGCTGGACCGATCGGCGACGATGTTTCCGGTCACGATCAGCGCGGGAAAGTCGGCGGCGGCGACGATCTCGGTCGCCTCGTGAAACTTCAGGTCGCCGTCCACGACGAGCGTTCCGACGATCCGGACGTCCTGCCGAATCGTGAAGGTACCCGTCGGAGCCATGATGATGCGGCCGGGATTGGTGGCCGACATATCCATCGCATTGAGCGCGTCGGCGTCCGATGGGTCGATGTCATTGGTGGCATAGTCGTACGCGTTGAACGTCGCCCCGCCGACCGTGTAGGCGTCGTAAATACTCGGGTCGGCCGGCGGCGCCGCAAACGGCGCGGCATTCGACGTGACCGACGCCGGCGGGCCGGTGCCCGGCCAACTGGCCGCGCCATAGGCCGAGACGCTTCCCTGGCAATATCCCAGACCGGTTAGATCGCCGTTGCCGTGGACGTTGCCGTTAAACGACGTCCGCGGCGGAAGCACGGCGTCGGACTTGACCGCCAGGGCATAGGGTAACTGCCACTTGCCCGGCGGCACGATGATCGCCTCCACGGTCACCGACCTCTTCGAGCCCACCGCGCCGGCCGGATCGTGGGCCACGCCGACGGCGGTGATACGATAGAGGTTCGGATCCGTCCCCGGCGGACTCCAGGCATCGGACCGTTCGACGGTAATGTCCGTGTAGTCGATGGAGGCGTCGACCGCGACGTTGCCGGCTCCCTGGTAATAGTCGTTGGCCGCGACCGTCGTCGGCGGGTACATGAGGTTGTGCAGGCCCAGCGACACGCCGGACTCGGCCAGATAATGCGCCCTCATCATGCGGTAGTTGTTGATCGACTCCGGCATGACCGTGCTGCTGGACTCGAGAAACGACAGGCCCAGCGCGCTGATCAACGCGGTCAGGGCCAGGACCGCCACCAGGACGTAGCCCCCGCGCGGCGCCCTGCGGCAGGGCGATCCGCGCCGACGACCATCACGAAATATCCGGGTCAACCTCACGTCGCACCGTCTCATTCAAGAACGCTTGCACCGGGTGACTATTGAAACAACAGCCCCAGGTCGATCAGCTCCGCTTCCTTTTGCAATAGCTCGGTGATGCCGCTCCATCCCGACGTCAGCCGCCTGCGCACGCGCGTCGAATCGGGCAGCGGAGGGGCCTGGGCGGATTCATCGAACACGTAATCCGCCGACGCCCGCGGGCTCGCCGACGTGCGAAACGCCACTTCATCCGGAGCGGCGCCGAGGGTGAATCGGGCCTCGACGATCCGCGTGTCCGTGTAGCCCGGATAGCCCATGAATGCGAACGACTCCACGTCCTTGGCCCAGACGACCGGCTTGTGATCCGGCGAACTGATGATCGTCGTGATCAGCGTGACGACGGACTTGAAGTTCGTCGTGTTGAGCACGGTCGGCGGGCGCGGACTCGAAGCGACAAGGACCTCGAATACGATCTGTTTCGCCGCCGCGTCGTATCGGATGACGCCCGATTCATAAAGATTCAGGACGTCGTCGCCGTTGTCGTCGTTCAACCAGAGCGAGATGGCCGTCGGCGTCACCTGCCCGATGCCGCGCGCCTCGCGTATGGTCGTGGCGATTCTCCGCAGGGCGAATTGGCCGGCCGTCTTCGTGCCGCGCACGTCGCGCGTCTGCGTCGCCGCGTTGCTCACGCCGGAGACCAGCGCCGCGGCGGCCCCGGTCACCAGGGCCGTCACCGAGGCGGCGATGATCAACTCCGTCATCGTGAACGCCCGGCGGGCGGCGGCGAACCTGTTGACGTGTCGTGTCCCGGGCATGACTCATTGCTCCCGCGTGGCAATCCGCGCCAGTCTGACCAGCAGGGCGTTGTCCCGAAAGACGCGCACTTCCACGCGCACGAGGTTGCCGGTGTCATAGGCCGCCTGATTGGCAAACGTCACCGGCGTCACGCTGACCGTGCGCCAGAATCCGCTCACCGTCTCGTCGGTGATCTCGACGTTTTGAAAATCACGAAGGTCGCCGGACGTCTCGGCGAACCCGTTGAAATCGTCGAGGGCTTCAAATGTGTCGCGCGTGGCCCCGGACGTGAATCCGTCGGGGGCGGTAAAGGGGCGCGACAGCACCTCCTCCATCATCGCCTGACCCAGGGCGACGGCCTGGTCCATTTCGGCGGCCGAGTTGGTCTGTTGAATGCCGGCGGCGAATGGAAGCGTCGCGGTGGCCGAGACGATCGCCAGTACCGTTGCCGCCAGCAGGGCTTCGGCGAGCGTGAATCCACCGCGACCGGATCGATGCGGCGATGAGCTTGACGGCAACATCCGATTCAACTCCCGGCGCCTCCGCGCTGGACGCCGTTTGAAACATACGATTCACCATGGCGCCACCGCCATTAGGTTCTTGCCTTCGGACCGGCGAACGTGCCCGATACAAGCGCGAAGACCGGTAATGGACGACCTCGCTCCATCGCCCACACCGGTCTGAGAATTCCGAAAATTTCGCACGGCCCGCGTCCGCCGCGCCGCGTCTCCGCCGATATCGCCCTGTCCGGGTGACGATAACGCGTGCCGGGCCGCCATCCCGCCCCCGCCTAGACGCCGGCTTCGGCGTGAGCCGTCTTCTCCTGCTTGGGCGCTTCCAGAAGCCGCAGCTTGTCGCTGTCCCCGCGCATCGTAATGGTCCCGCACGATCGACACATTTGCGTCGCGACGCTGACGTCCGCCGTTCGGAACGACAGGAACCTGGCGGTCGTCGGCCGGAACTTGATCAACCCGCTGGAGTGCAGCGTTCCCGGTGCGAGGGAGTCACATCCACAATTCGGACATTCAGCAGAGGACATATCTGTTCCTCACGCGCTTGATGGCCCGCATGACGGGGCCATGGTTTCTTCAATCGACCTCGCCGATGTACGCGTCAGCCCGCTCGCGGGGTGCAGAGCGCTCGCGTGTTTCGGACGATGCGGCTTGCCGTTACAGCGAGCCGTGGGCCACGGTGTTGGTCGTTCCGCCGTCGTTGGCCTTGAACTCGCCCGTCGTCGCCTCGTAGAACCAGGCCTTGTTCGCTGCGGCCGCGGTGTTCGTCACGTCGACGCCGGTGCCCCCGACCGTAAACGGATTCGTCGGAATGCGCAGCATATACGGTCCGAACTTGCCGGAGGCATTGACGGTCCCATCCGCATCGGTCTTCTTGGTCATCTCATCCGCGAAGGTCGTCTGGCCCGGGAAGTTGCCGTTGTGCTGATGCCGGTAGAGGTCGATCTGCTTGCGAACCTCGCGCAGATCGAACATGAGCGAACTCATGCGGGCATCGGTGCTGGCATCGGTGAACTGCGGGATCACCACGGCGGCCAGGATGCCGAGGATGATCACCACGATCAGAAGTTCAACGAGCGTAAAGGCGTTCCTCTTCATGATACTGACCTCTCGTTCATCTCCTGCGGGAGATTCCTGTATTTTTCCCTACCCGGTTTCCCGGCTTGCCGTTACCGCTACAGCGAATCGTGGTTGACGCCGCTGGTCATGCCGCCGTCGTTCGCCTTGAATTCTCCGGTCGTCGCTTCGTAATACCACGCCTTGTTGATCGCCGCGCTGGAATTCGTCACGTCGTTTCCCGTGCCGCCCACCGTGAACGGGTTGTTCGGTATGCGCTGCAAGTATGGACCGAACTTGCCCGAGGCGTTGACCGTGCCGTCGGCGTCGGTTTTCTTCGTCATCTGATCCGAGAACGTCGTCTGTTCGGGATAGCTGCCGTTGTGCTGAAGCTGATAGAGCGAGATTTGCCCGCGGATCGTCTGAAGATTGGTCGTCAGGGCGCTGAGCCGCGCATCGGTGCTGGCGTCTGAGAACTGCGGGATCACGACCGCGGCAAGGATGCCGAGGATGATCACGACGATCAATAGTTCGACCAGTGTGAATGCACTTCGTTTCATCATCTCTTGCTCCCTGAAACGGCTACGTCTCGGCACGTTTGAGTGACACCCCATGAAGCCGTCCATTTCGCGGACGACTGCCCGGCGCCCGATCGCCCCAGGCCCCGGGCGCCAGAGGACACACTGCAAGCCCTAATCGGATTGAATACTGTCCCCCTTTAAGGGAGCGTGCTTGAAATCGGCGGCGGCGGCGGCGCGAGCAGCCGGGGGCGAGAAAACCGCCGCTGGGGTGTGGTGATGACGGTTCGCCGAAATGCGCGAGCGCGCCGGCCACGGTCGCGGCGCCGACGCCGGGGGCGTTTCGGACCCTCGATCTAAATGCCGATATCCTCGTTCCAAAGCTCGGGACGGGACCGGATAAACGACTCCATCAGTCCGATGCACTCCGCGTCGTTGACGATTTCGAGATGGACGCCGCGCTGGCCCAGATACGCCTCGGGCCCCTGAAACGTCTTGTTTTCGCCGATCACGATTCTCGGAATCTTATAGAGCAGGGCCGTCCCGCTGCACATGTCGCACGGCGAGAGCGTCGAATAGAGAACGCTCCGCGCATATTCGGACGCCTTCAGTCGCCCCGCGTTGTCCAGGCAATCCATCTCCGCGTGCAGGATCGCGCTGCCACGCTGCACCCGGCGGTTGTGGCCCCTGCCCACGATGCGCCCGTCGATGACCAGGACCGATCCGATGGGAATCCCCCCTTCCGACAAGCCCGCCTTCGCCTCGTCAATCGCCGCCTTCAGAAACGGATCCATCGAATTCACCTCCGGAGCGTCCATGCCGCTCACGACACCGGCCCATGGGAAGCGCCGTGGCGTCGCCGCGGCTCATGCGCCGCGAATGCCGCCTCCTGCCATGATTGTCACTGAAGGGCCCCTTCGCTACGGTAGCGCACCAGCTTGACCCTCGGAAGCGGTGCATGAGCAAGACGGTTCGCCAATGGGTACTGCGCCTGATCAAGTTCGCCGTCTGCGCCGGCGCCCTGTGGTATCTCAGTGACAAAGTTGCCCTGAACGACCGCATCCGACTCGCGGACGATCCCGACACAGCGTATCGCCTCGTCGGAAAATCCGAAACGGCGATCACCATCCTCCGCGACGGGCAAACCGTGGAAGTCCCGCGCGATCGCATCGCGCGCCACCACCAGCTCAAGAAGGGTCAACGGGCCGAGGAGAAGGGTCTCCAGTCACTGGTCGTCACCGCGAACCGACGCTGGGGACTGTTGGCCATCGCCGTCTTCGGACCGGTGACATTCCTCGTCGCCTGGCGCATCCAGCTTCTCCTGGCGGCGCAGCAGATTTTTCTGCGCTACGGCGAGGCCCTGCTACTGACCTTCGCCGGCAACTTCTTCAATTTCGCCTTGCCCGGCACCACCGGCGGCGACCTTTACAAGGCCTATCACGTCGCCCGGCGCACGCGGCGGCGAACCGAGGGCGTGACGATCATCCTTCTCGATCGCGCCATCGGTCTCGCTACGTTCCTGGTCCTCGCCGTCATCACGATTCTCGCTTTCTGGCGGTCGTCGATGATCGGACCCTTTGGCAAGCTGGTGGGATGCATGGCGGTGGCCTTTGTCGTCGGCTCTGCCTTCTTCTTCTCCCGGCGCCTGCGCCGCGTGATTCGTTTCGACGCGCTGCGCGACCGCCTGCCGCTGGCTGAAAAAGTCCGGCGGGCGGACGCCACGATCTTCAGTCTGCGCCGGCATCGGTGGCTGTCCGCGTACGCATTCGTTTTGACGCTGGTGAGCCATTTGTTGATCGTCGCCTGCATCTATTTCGCCGCCCGCGGCTTCGGAATGGACCGGTCCGCCGATCTGGCCTCCGTCCACTTGTACTGGGCGTGTCTTCTGGCGACGGTCGTGGGATTCCTCGTCGCGGCCATCCCGATCAGCTTTCAGGGATTCGGTCTACTTGAAGCGGTCTTCTACAAGGTGCTGGTCGAGGGCGGCTGGGCGACGCCGTCGCAGATGCTCGCCGTGACGCTATCGCTGCGATTGATCCAGATCTTCTGGTCACTTCCCGGCGTCATCGTGCCCTGGCTGGGGTTCGCCAGGCCGACGGACACGACGCTCGAAGCATTCGATGCCGGACACGCGGCAGAGTCGACCGCCGCCTCCTAACAGGTGGAATGGCGCGACTGCCAAGCCCGCCGCGCGACCTGTCAGTTGCGCGACATCGACCGATACGACGGCGCCGGGCGCTCCAGGAGTTTTCCCAGCGTCCCGGCCCGAACGTCCTCCGGCGCCGACCAGACGAGAAAGAACATCGCCTCGCGCACCAATCGCTGCGCTTCGCGCTGCCGCAGGAAACCCGACCCCTTGGCAAAAATCAACACGCCCGCCGCCAGCCGGATCAACAGGTCGTTGACCATGATGCGGAGTTCCGTCTTCGGCGCCTCGGAGGCCGCACCGCCGCCCAGTGAATCGGCGATCGCGTAAAGCCGGTCGCGGACGGCGACGTAACGGTTCTGCAAGTCCGTCGCCTGCTCAGCCAGCGGACTCGACGCCGACTCGGCGAGCCGTCGAATCAATCGGGCCATCGCGCCGGCCAGCCCGACGCCCGCCGTCGCCACGACGATCGGCTTGACCGTCGATCGTGAGGACAGGGCGTGCTCGACCGGCCCGCGCAGGAGGAAGCGACCATCCAGCTCGACGTTGCGCAGGTGAATCTCGCTCGTCTCGCTTGCCTGAAGCGCCATGAGCTGCATCGGCGGATCGATGACCACGCCGGGCCAATCGGTCGGCAGCACGGCGAGAATCTGTCGACCGTCGTCCAGCACCGCGCCCGTCACGACCATCGCGCAGCGTTTGGCACCGGTCACCCAGGGAATGAATCCGTTGAGAACGAATTTCCCGCCGCGTTGACCGGCGGTCAGCGCGGCGGACCCGGTCTGATGGCTCGTCGTCAACTGGCTGATCCCGACGCTGGTCATGACCTCTCCGCGCGCCAATCGCGGCAGCCACGCGTCCTTGAGTTGCTCGTTGTCGCTTTCGACGATCAGCTCGCACGCCGCGTCGCGCTGAGTGAGGATCAATAGCGTAGCCATGCAGCCGGCGGCGATCGCTTCGTAGGCCAACGTCTGCGACCGCGGATCGAGGCCCAGGCCGCCGTAGCGCTCGGGTATCACCCACCGCCACGCTCCGGCCTGGGTGAGCTGGTCGATGGACTGCTCCGGCCACTGGCCGACGACGTCATAATGCGTCGCCAATCGGGCGATTCGCAAGGACAGTTCTTCCAGCGCCGCTTCGTCGGACATCTTTTCATTGTATGCGTTCATGGAAAGTCGTTCGGACAACCGCCGCTCGCGGCCATATCTTCCATCCATCGTCTGTACGATTCCCCATGCTCTGGTCCCCGCCGCTCCATCTACGTCCGAAAACACGCCCGCAAGGCGATTTGTGACCCTGATCGAAATCGAATCCTTTCCGGCGATTCGAGGCCGTCCGAACTCACGACCCCTCTCGGTCGCCGTGCCGGTTGACAGGCATTTGAATCGCCCGCTAGACTCGCCGGCCCGGTGGAGACAGATTCCTACCGGAACGCCGCCGGCGGAAGGGAAACTTTCGCTTTTTTTTGTCGGCGACTTCGTGCCAAAATGCACAAAGTTCGTCGCCGGCGAGGGTCCGGTGATGGCCTCCCTGGGCGATCGCAAGCCGCCCGACGCGCCGCCGGGCATGTTGGGTCGGCTCGCCGGCGCCGGCGTCGAGCTGGCGGCGGCCGTCGCGGGCATGTGCCTGATCGGTTACTGGGTCGATCTGGGCCTGGACTCGAGCCCCTGGGGGTTATTGATCTGCGCGGTCCTCGGAATCGTCGGTGGCCTCTACAACATGATCAGGAAATCCTTGACAGGCGGCGAGCGAGCGACGCGTTCCCGCCGGCCGGACGACATCGATGATCGCAGGGACGAGCGTAATGAATGACACCGACCCATCGAGCCATGGGCCGCGCGCGAGGGCTGAATCTGGCATGGCCTGTACTCGCGGCGGGCATTTTGACGATCGTCGGCTACGGACCCATGCGCCGCGCACAGGGCGCCGATGGCGTCAACGCGATGCTCGCGGGCGTCGGACTGGTACTGGCCGTTGTCGTCGCGTCGATGTGGCTGGCGGCGCGCCGCATGGTCGATCAGGATGCCGCCGCGCGCTTTCGTACGGTCCTGGCCGTCGGCGTGTTTCGGTTCCTCTTGACGGTGGCGGCGGCGACTGTGGTCGCATGGCGGCAAATCGTGGCGCCGGGGGCATTCCTGATCTGGACCGGTGGCGCATACGTGATCATCACCTTGGTCGAAACATTGGCGTTATTGCATTGGAGTCGCCGGCTGGAAAGGTCTGACGATTAGATGATGATCCTCGCTTCCGGCGACAACCCGCTCTCGCACGTGGTCGACCATCCGTGGTTGAAGATCGACGACACGTTCACGTTGATCTCCAATCACGTCATCATGATGATCGTCGCCGCCGTCTTGCTGATCCTCGTCCTGCCGCGGGCCGTTCGAAGTCAAAGGCGCGCGGACGTCGTTGACGAGCTGACGCCCCGCGGCTTTCGCAACGCCATCGAGGGGATCTGCCAGTTCCTCCGCGAATTCGTCGCCCGGCCGTATCTTGGCAAACATACCGACCGCTTCATCATCTACATCTGGACGGCGTTTTTTTTCATACTGACCTGCAACCTCCTCGGCCTTCTGCCCCTGGGGCCGATCACCAAGCTCAGCTTCGGCAAGGCCATTTACGGCACGGCCACAGGCAACATCTGGGTCACCGCCGCCCTGGCGGTTTGCACGCTCATGATGATCGTGGTCAACGGATTGCGCATCAACGGAATCGACTACGTGAAGCACTTCTTCATGGGTCCGTTTCCAATCAACTGCCTGATCGCCTTTCTCGAAATGATCGGCGTCCTCGTCAAGGCGGTGGCGCTGGCGATTCGATTGTTTGCCAACATGTGCGCCGGGCACATCCTCCTGGCGGTCTTGGTCAGCTTCATCATGATGGCCGGCGCCGCGAGCGCGACGACGGGCTTTGCCGTGGCCGTGCCGGTGGTGATCGGCAGCATCGCCATCACGATGTTGGAGATCTTCGTCGCCTTCCTTCAGGCGTTTATTTTCACGTTTCTATCGACGGTCTTCATCGGTCAGGCCGTGAACATCCATCATGACGGACACGATGATGCGTCATGCGGAGCGGAGGGCGCGCACGCACACTAATGAGGCGGCCAAAGCAGGCCGCCCGAAGCGCCGCCCGCTCTCCGGCGGCCTCGGATCATTCGGAATTCGATCCACCGGGCTCGCGGCGTGGGACCGCGGGATCATTGAGTCGCCCGGAGACGGCAGCGGAATCTCATGAGTTGCGGGAAACCGTTTCCAACGGTTTCGCAGGTAAAGACAAAGAGAGGATTCATCACGATGTCGAGCAAGATTGCATGGATGATAGTTTGGGGTGCGATGTTGATCGTCGCCGCGCCGGCGATGGCCGCCGATGACCAAGCGGGCCACGCCGCCTCGGCCGGCGCGCGATGGTTTGACAGCCCCGGCGCCGCGTTCTTCGGCGCGGCCATCGGCGCGGGGCTGGTGATCATCGGCGGCGCAGCCGGTATCGGCCGCATCGGCGCCAGCGCCGCCGAGTCCATGGCCCGCCAACCCGAGGCCGCCGGGTCGATCAACGGCGTGGCCCTGATCCTGGCGGCCATGATCGAAGGCGCGACGCTGTTCGCCGTCGTGCTCTGTCTGCTCGGCGTCGTCTGGGGCCGCGCACTCTAGTCGGGTGGGGGGCTTTTCCGATCGGAAACGTCCCCATCGACGCGCCAATCAGGGAATGCATTGATGACGCTTCATCGCTTTCCAACGGGCATTCGATCCCGCGCGGCGCTGATCGCGCCGGTCGTCATGGCCGCCGTGGCCGGCGCGGCCCGTGCCGCGGATGAACACGGCGAGTCGGGCGGCGACAACTTGTTCGCCGGCGACCTCGGCAACGCGGTCTGGACGATTGTGATCTTCGTGCTCGTGCTCGTGGTCCTGGGCAAGTTTGCCTGGGGCCCGATTCTCAAGGTCTTGCAGCAGCGCGAGGATTTCATCCGCGATTCGCTGGAATCGGCCCGCAAGGACCGCGAGCAGGCCGAGCGCGTCCTCAGGGAGTATTCAGAAAAGATCGAAGAGTCGCGCCAAGAAGCCAGCGCGATCGTCGACGAGGGCCGACGCGACGCGGAGGAAGTTCGCAAGCGCATCCACGCCGAGGCCCGAAACGAAGCGCAGTCGATGACCGAGCGGGCGAAAAAGGAAATCCAGATGGCCCGTGACGACGCGATCAAGAAGCTGCACGACGAGACCGTCGAGCTGGCGACGCAGATCGCGTCCAAGATCATCCAAAAAGAGCTGTCGCCGGCCGACCACGAGCGATTGCTCGACGAGTCGCTCGCAGCGTTGAGCAAGGTCGGCCGGTAGCCGGCGGCGGTGCAGCCAACCCCGAATTGAGCATCGATGGCATCGGAATTCGACATCACCCAGGCGGCCGCGGGCATCTACGCTCAGAGTCTCCTCGAATTGGCCAGCGAAAGCGGACAGGCCGAATCCGTCGGCGACGAACTCGGCGCCCTGCGCGAATTGTGGAATCGCGAGCCGAACTTCGCCGCCATGATGTGCTCGGCCGCCATCGACGAAGATGCCCGCCGCGAGACGCTCAGACGGATCTTCGGCCAGCGTGTCAGCCCGCTCGTGCTCAACACCTTGCTCGTGCTCAACGACAAGCAGCGGCCGATGATCCTCCCGTCGGTCTGCGACGCGTATCGCCGAAAGCTGGCCGATCTATTGGGCCGACAGGCCGTTTACGTGTCGACGACGGCGCCGCTGAAGGACGGGCAGTTGCAGAAACTGACGAGCGAGGTCAAGCGGCTGACCGGCAAGGACGCGGTCCTGATGCAGAAGCTGGAGCCGGAGTTGCTCGGCGGGATGAGAGTCCAGGTCGGCGACCGACTTTATGACACGTCGGTCAGCCGGCGAATTCGCAACATGAGAATGCGGCTCCTCGCGTCGCTCGAACGCGCGCTGCTGGAAAACAGTGAACGATTCATGACGCGGTCGTAGGACGAGGCGGACCCATGAAAATACAGATTGATGAGATCACGTCGGTCATCAAGCAGGAAATCGCCCGCTACGGCGAACAGCTCGAGTCCTCCGAAATCGGACGCGTCATCGCCGTCGGCGACGGCGTCACCCGCATTTACGGTCTCTCCAGGGCGATGGCCGGCGAGATGATCGAATACGAAAACGGCGCCATCGGACAGGTCATGAATCTCGAAGAGAACTCCGTCGGCGCCGTCGTCCTCGGCGACTATCTCGGCATCAAGGAAGGCAACGCCGTCCGCGCCACCGGAAACCTTCTCAGCGTTCCCGTCGGCGAGGCCATGGTCGGCCGCGTCGTTGACCCCCTCGGCCGCGCGATGGACGGCAAGGGAGAGATCGTCAGCAACGTCCGCTGGCCGTTGGAATTCACCGCCCCCGGCATCGCCGAGCGCCAACCGGTCAACCAGCCGCTCCAAACCGGCATCAAGGCCATCGACAGCATGATCCCCATCGGCCGCGGACAGCGCGAGCTGATCATCGGCGACCGCAAGACGGGCAAGACCGCGATCGCCATCGACACCATCATCAATCAGAAAGAAACAGGCGTCATCTGCGTTTACGTCGCCGTCGGCCAGAAGGAGTCGACCGTCGCCAGCGTCGTCGAGCGGCTGCGCGACATCGGCGCGATGGACTACACGATCGTCGTCTCGGCTTCCAGCGCCGATCCGGCCCCCCTGCAATACATCGCGCCGTATTCCGGCTGCGCCATGGCCGAGTATTTCATGTACCGCCAGGGAAAGCACACCCTCTGTGTGTATGACGACCTGTCCAAGCAGGCCCAGGCCTACCGCCAGTTGTCGCTGCTGCTGCGGCGGCCGCCGGGACGCGAGGCCTACCCCGGCGACGTGTTCTACCTGCATAGCCGCCTGCTGGAGCGCTCCTCCAAGCTGGCCGAGCGGCGGGCGATCGTTCCCGCGGGCCAGACGTACAAGGAAGGCGGCGTCACCGGAAAGACCTACATCGGCGTTCCCGGCAAGCACCAGGCCGAAAAGGACGTCAAGGGAATGTCGGGACACGAAATCGTCGTCGATCCCACGTCCGGCGGATCGCTCACCGCCCTGCCGGTCATCGAAACGCTCGAAGGCGAGGTGTCGGCGTATATCCCGACCAACGTGATTTCGATTACCGACGGCCAGATATACCTGGAGCCCGACCTGTTCTTCGCCGGCGTGCGGCCCGCGGTCAACGTCGGCATCAGCGTCAGCCGCGTCGGCGGCAACGCGCAGATCAAGGCGATGAAGAAAATCGCCGGCTCGTTGCGGCTGGACCTCGCCTCGTACCGTGAACTTGAGGCGTTCGCCCAGCTCGGGACCGACCTCGACGAGGCCTCGCAGCGGCAACTGGATCGCGGCGCGCGAATGGTCGAACTGCTCAAGCAGGGGCAGTACGGTCCATTTCACGTCGCCGATCAGGTCATCAGCATCTTTGCCGGGACGCGCGGTTACCTGGACAACCTGCCGATCTCGAAGGTCGCCGAATTCGAATCGCAGCTTCTCAAACACGTGCGCGACGAATTCCCCGAGGTCCGGCAGGCCCTGATCGACAAACAGGAAATCACCGCGGACATCGAGGAAAAGCTCAAGAAGATCATCGCCGACTTCAAGACCCGTTTCGCACCGGCGGAGAAAAAGCCGGCCGCCAGGGCATAGCAATCATCGTTCGGACTCCCACCGGGGATCCGCCCGAAGGGAGCCGGCGAAACCAGGTTCGGCAAGAGGCGTCAATCACGCACCATGGCAAAGGCCCGACAAATCGTCAAACGGCGCAAAGCGGTCACCAACATCCGCAAGATCACGCGCACGATGCAGTTGATCGCCACCGCGCGATTCCAAAAGGCGTTCGTCCGCGCCATGGCCACCAAGCCCTACACGCGCAAGATCACCGAACTGGTCGAGGAGCTTTCGGCCGCCACGCAGGGACAGATCGATCACCCGCTGCTCCGCGAGAATCCCGATGCTCCGGCCGATCTATTGCTCGTGATCACGTCGAGCCGCGGCCTCTGCGGCGGCTACAACGCCAACGTCGTCCGCGCCGCCCTGGCGTACCTCAACGCCCCGGGCGCCCGGCCCCACGAACTGCACGTCGTCGGGAAAAAGGGCATCGCCTATTTTCGATTCCTCAAGCGCCAGCTCGAGCGCGCCATTCTCGACATCGACGACAACCCGCGATTCGAACAAGTCGAGCCGATGGTGGCGGATTTCATTCAGCGATACGAAACGGGCAAGCTGGGACGCGTTTATGTCGCTTACATGCGCTTCATCTCGACCGGCCGGCAGATCCCCGAGGTGATGCAGTTGCTGCCGCTGAGCCGCGAAACGGTCAAGGGCGACGCCGCGGCGACGAAGACTGCCGGCGCCCAATACGAGTTTTCTCCGTCCCCGGACCTCCTGCTGAAGCGCCTCCTGCCGCAGACCGTCAAGGTGCGCCTGTATCAGTGCTTCACCGACGCGGCGATCAGCGAGCAGGTGGCGCGAATGGTGGCGATGAAGGCGGCGACCGATGCCGCCGGAGACATGATCAAGACCCTGTCGCGCCAGTTCAACCGGGCGCGGCAGTCGCAGATAACGATGGAACTGCTGGACATCGTAGGATGTGCGGAAGCACTTCAATAGAAGAGACCTGACCATGGTGGCCGCTACTAAGAACGTCGGAAAGGTAATCCAGATCATCGGCTCGACGCTCGATGCCGAATTTCCCGAGGACCAGATGCCGGGCCTCTATCACGCACTCGAGGTGAACGTCGAGCGCAAGGTCGGCACGGAATCGCACACCGACCTGTTGACCTGCGAGGTCGCCAGCCACCTCGGCGGCGGCCGCATCCGCGCCGTCGTGCTCGGCAGCACCGACGGCCTGCGCCGCGGCAGCGACATCACCGACACCGGCTCACCGGTACAGGTGCCCGTCGGGATGGAAACGCTCGGCCGCGTATTCAATCTCGTCGGCGAGCCGATCGACGGCGGCGGACCGGTGAGAGCGAAGGAACGGCGGCCGATTCATCACGAGCCCGCCGCCTTCGCCGAGCTGACCCCCAAGACCGAGCAGCTCGTCACCGGCATCAAGGTCATCGACCTGCTCGCCCCGTTCGTCCGCGGCGGCAAGACCGGTCTCTTCGGCGGCGCGGGCCTCGGCAAGACGGTCATCATTCAGGAGATGATCGCCCGAATCGCCCGCGAGCACAGCGGTTATTCCGTGTTCGCCGGCGTCGGTGAGCGGACGCGCGAGGGCAACGATCTGTGGCTCGAAATGCAGGAGGCGGAGTTCAAAACCGCCGAGGGACAGACCAAGAAGGTCATCGAGCACACGGCCATGGTCTTCGGCCAGATGAACGAGCCGCCCGGCGCCCGGCTGCGCGTCGCCCTGTCGGCCCTGACGATGGCGGAGTATTTCCGCGACGATTCCGGCGCCGACACCATGCTTTTCATCGACAACATCTTCCGCTTCAGCCAGGCCGGCTCGGAAGTCTCCGCGCTCCTCGGCCGGATGCCCAGCGCCGTCGGTTATCAGCCGACGCTGTCCACGGAGATGGGCGAGTTGCAGGAGCGGATTACCTCCACGACCCGGGGCGCGGTGACCAGCGTGCAGGCCGTGTACGTGCCCGCAGACGACCTGACCGACCCGGCGCCGGCGACGGCGTTCACCCACCTCGATGCGTTCATCGTCCTGGCCCGGTCGATCTCCGAAAAGGGCATCTACCCGGCCATCGATCCGCTGGCGTCCAGCAGCCGCATCCTCGACGCCCAGTTCATCGGCGATCGCCATTACAACTGCGCCAAGCGCGTGCAACAGGTGCTGCAGCGCTATCGCGACCTTCAGGACATCATTGCCATTCTCGGCGTGGACGAACTCTCCGCGGAGGACAAGCTCATCGTCGCCCGGGCCCGCAAGATCGAGCGCTTCCTCAGCCAGCCGTTTTACGTGGCGGAAACGTTTACCGGGTTCCCCGGCAACTACACGTCGCTGGACGATACGATCCGCAGCTTCGAGGAAATCTGCGACGGCAAGCACGACGCCTTGCCCGAACAGGCGTTCATGTACGTCGGCGCCGTGGACGAAGCGGTGGAAAAGGCGAAGAAGCTCCAGGAATCCTGATCGGCCTTCGGATTCCTCTTCAAGTTCGGTCGGCGCCAATTCCAAGGGGCTATCGGGCATCAAGGGCCCGCTACGCCCGCCATCGCGCTGCCCCGGACAGCGAAAGAACGCTGATTTTGCGGTCGATTCGGGCGGTTTTCTGGCTGCATTTCGAGAAAGCGGCGTAGACGGGAATAGAGAATCTGCGTGCGTAACCAACTGGACATCCGCCACCAACGAACAACGAGGTCTCCAACTGGCGTGGTACCTACTCGTCTGGATCGGGGATTGTCTTGCCAAGGAAACCTGTCGAACAGGTCGTTGACAAGGCAAGGTGGTTGCTGGGATCGGAGTGCCCGCCACGCGTCGGGGCCAATCGGAATACCCTCGGCCCAAGTTGGTGGGAACCCGAGTTCAACCAGCGCGTCCTCGAAGCTCTTCGTCAAGGAACGGAAGTTGGCTTCCGTGAAGTGCCACCGGGCGTCCACGATGGACTTGAACGCCAAGTAACACTCGTAGACAACCGAGACGAGCGAGGTGAAATATCGTTCGCATGCCTCCACCGCATCAACAAGGTTGGTCGAATTCCGGAGCTGAGCATTAGGGAGAACAATGACGTGACGACGGTCCCCCCGAAGCTGCCGAGCGAGATCTTCGTGAAGGTGATCAAGGGAGACTCGATTCAGTGGATTGGCACCTGTGTGCACCACTTCATTTCGAATTTCAACGAAGAACGGTGCCAGCGGGTCAGTTTTTAAGCGCTTCTGAGCACCATCGTACCAATCCTCAAAACCGGGTACACCCTTCAAACTGGCCTGCATCGCAAACGTCACGCTTCGAGCGGATGAAACGAACGCGCTGAAATAGCAGTTTGCCTCAAAGCTCATGTGGCTCGCGTCGCGGAGTTTACTGAGGAAAAACTCTGCTTCCCTCAGCTTGTCTTCAACGACTCCAAATGAACTGGCCATACGTTCGATTCCGCAGTCTGTTAACACTCCACGAGTTCAGAACATGGCCCCGCCACGGTCGGTTCGTCAACGGCTAATCCTAGCAAACGTCCTTGAGCGCCGTTGGCGAGGTTCCATCTCTCCAGTACCTGCCGTCTAAGCCGTCGCCGTCGCGGTCCTCGCGAAAGCAGGCCAACAGGCCCCCGGGACCGCGAAGGGGGCGGCGCTGGCAGGTACCACTGCTACGCCCTGCCGGTATGCCATGAGCCGGAGCAGCTCCTCAATGCCCATATCCGTGAGCGATATCGGAGCTTGCTATCAATCAGAAATTATGCTATTGTGAGCGATAGAAGGGAGCCCTATCGCTCATGCGCTGGAACTGGCAGCAGCCGGATTGGCCTGACTTTACCTGGGATGAATCCCGCCTGGCCAAGGCGGAGGAACGCTTTCTCCTGGGCGGCGGCCAGTTTCTCGGCACCGTGAAACACCTGACCTCGGAGGATCGCGACCAGATTGCCGTGGAAGCGATGAGCACCGAAGCGGTTACGACCTCCGAAATCGAAGGCGAGCTTCTCAATCGCGACAGCGTTCAATCCTCGATTCGCCGGCAGTTGGGCCTTGCGACGGATCGGCGCCGGGTTCAACCAGCCGAGCAGGGCATCAGCGAGATGATGGTGGACCTGTACCGCAATCATGCGAAAGCGCTCGATGAGCGCGTGCTTTTTTCCTGGCATCGGATGGTCACAAAGGGGCGCACCGATCTTCATGACATCGGCCGCTACCGAACGCACGCCGAGCCGATGCAGGTGGTGTCGGGTGCTGTTTACGAACCCGATATCCATTTCGAGGCGCCTCCGTCGGGCAAGATTCCGAAGGAAATGCGACGGTATCTGGCTTGGTTCAACGAGACGGCTCCTGAAGGTCGAAAGCCCTTGCCGGTCCTGACACGTGCCGGCATCGCGCACCTCTACTTCGAGAGCATTCATCCGTTTGAAGACGGAAACGGGCGCATAGGCCGAGCCATCGCAGAAAAGGTTCTGGCCGAAGGCCTGGGGCAGCCGTCGCTTACTGCGATTGCTGCGACCATGCTGGCCCACCGCAATGCGTATTACGCAGCGCTGGAAGCGGCGAACAAGCGCAACGAGATTACCGCCTGGCTGGCGTGGTTTGCCGGTATCGGCCTGGAAGCGCAGCAACGCACGCTTGCCCAAGTGGAATTCGTGCTCGACAAGGCCAAGCTGCTCGATCGTTTTCGCAACGTGTTGAACACCCGTCAACTGGCGGTACTTCTGCGCGTATTGCGGGAGGGTCCGGAGGGTTTCAAAGGCGGGCTCAGCGCGGGCAACTACGCGACGATAGCGAAGGCATCACCGGCGACAGCCACGCGCGACCTGGGCGACATGGTTGAGCGTGGCGCCCTTACCCGCAACGGGGAAAAGCGGCATACGCGGTACCAACTTCCAATACCGCTCCGGCCCACGCCGCGGATTACGATTGACGAGGAAGGCAATATCATTACGAGCCGGAGGTCAAAGCAATGACGACAGGTCACGGCCGCTTTTTCGCGTCACGGCGGAGTGCCGTCTATCGACATTGCCATGCGGTATAATTAGGCAGGAGATTCAGAAATGGACGAGCGGACAGCGGAACAACTTGCGGCGATCGTGGGTGGAGAGGCGTGGCAGAGCGGCGGCGGCCAGAGAACTAAGCGGTTACCTCGCGTCTTCGCCAGCGCGGCAAATGGAAGCCGCTTTTCGGGGCCGAGGTCATACAACAGGATCGTCACCGGGTCGATCGGATTACCGTCGTCGAACAGACGATAGAGTGGCTTCCAAAAGACCGACATTTCTTGCGAAATGTCGGGCAACCCCTCCCGCGCTTGCTCGAATGTTTCGTCTTGGGCCATCGCATCCGTTCACATGTTAACGGGTCGCTGGTTCGTATCGGGGTCCACCAACAAAACCGGCCCTGGCGTTGCCGCCAAGGCCGATTTTCGATAGCGGGGGCGCGATAAGCGATCGGCTGTACCCATTCGGCGCCGCGGTTGTCCAACATCCTGAAACGGACGCCCCTCGCAAAAACGCGCCGCAAATGAGCCCTTTATCAACCGCCGGCCGGTGACGCACGTCCGAGTCGTCGAATCCGCCGTTTTGCACCGCTCCCTTTTTTGCCTCCGGCGATTTCCGCGCATATAGACAGGTAAACCGGCGTTCGAACGCGGCGTTCGGACAGACAGCGGCCGGTTGCAAAATGGGGGGCCGACTCGTCCGTCGTCGTCGAGCGGCGGATTCGATTGGGGGGACACACAATGACAGGGAGAATCTCTCTCGCGTTCGCCGCCATCGCGGCGATCGCCGCGCCGAATGCCCATGCGGGATCGATCAGCGTCACCTACTTCCTCGACGCCGGCGGCGGGAACACCGAAGCGCTGAACGGCCTGGAGGCCATGGCCACCTTCGAGGTCGTCGGCACCCAGATGACGATCCTGCTGGAGAACACCAGCGACGACATTCCGATGGGCTTTGACGGCGCCGCATCGCTGCTCGTTTCGCTCGGCATGAATCTGCCCGACGCCGTCCTGATCGTCAGCGGCGACACCGCCGTCATCGGCCCCGGCTCAGAAGGTCTGGGAACATGGGCCGGGCGCGTCGCGGGCGACAGCGTCGCGGAGCAGTGGGGATGGACCAATGACCAGGGCGGCGACCTGCTGGGCGCTTCTCACCAGGTCATCACGACCAGTGAGGGCAGCCACGACCTGACGTTATTCGGCGGCGGCGAAGCGTGGATCAACGGCCCGTCGGGCGGAATCGCCGCCAAGCCGCCGACCTACCCGCTGAACGACAATTTCAAGGCGGTCAGCGATTCAATCCTCTTTACATTGAAGCTCAGCGCCACCCTGACGAATGAGCAGCTCGAGGCCGTCGCCAACGAGAGCATCGTCGAATTCGGATCCGATGCCCGGTACCTGGCAACGCGCGTTCCAGAACCGGCCACTGCCGCCCTGCTGGGGTTTTCGCTGCTTTTCGCCGGTCGCCGCAGAATCGGCGCCCTATAGCCCCGCCAAAACTCGCCGGGACATGACCGGCGCCGTCGCGCAGGATCAATCGCGCCGGAGTCGTTTTTCTATTTCCGCCCGAAGGTCGCGTTCCAGTCCGTCGCTTTTCATGCCCGCCTGCTTTGCAAGGCGCACCGCGCCGTCGGCGTCGCAACCGCCGTGCATCGATTTCCACAGCCCGTACACCGCGCCGGCCCGGCTGCCGCCGGCACAGTGGATCACGACCGGCGATGACGAGGCCCGTGACAGAGCCGCGAGACAGTCGGCCGCCTGCGCATCGGTCATGGCGTCTGAGGCCATCGGGACGTTGAAATACGTCATGCCGCGGGCAGCGACCTCGTCGGAATAATCCTCGGGAATCTCCGACGGCTGGCGAACGTCGACGACGGTGGCGGCCCCCATGCCGGCCAAGGCGTCGAGTCCCTCCGGCTCAATCGCACCGCAGACAAACACGTCGCCGTCGCGGCTGAGATTCTTGACGCCGTCGACGTTGACCTTTTCCGGTCGTCCGGCGCAGCCCGCCGCCAACAACGCGCCGAACATGACCGCGCCCAGGAAATAACGCCCGCATCTTCGCATGAGGTCCTCCGGTTTCCGGCTCGATAGCCGTGCCGTGGCGTCGCGCTGTCTCGACGAAGCGCTAGCGCCTTTTCTTCTTGCTGATTTTGCTCTCCGATTTGCGCCGCGACGACGATCCCGCGACGGCCCTCAAGTTTCGAAGCTCGCGCCGCAGCTCCTCGAGCTCCTCTCGCAACGGAGCATCCGCACCGCCTGGCGAATCCGGCGTCGGGTGGCGATCCTCGGAGGCCGCCTGGCCGTGACCCGCCCCGGGCATCAGCATGCGGACCCAGTCGAACGGGGCGGTCGGCGCCATGGCGCTGAAACCCGACTTGCTGAGAAACTCGTCGAATTGCCGCCGAGAGTGAACGAAGGCGTCCAGCGCCTGGGCGAAATACTGTTGGATGAAGCGCTGGATCATCTGCTGATTCGCCTGGATCGCCTGGTGCAGCAGACTGGGGGGAAACAGATCGAGCTTCGGCGGGTCGTGTTCGAGGATGATCTGGGTCAAGACGACGTTGGTGATGTCCGCCCCGGTCCGGGAATCCTGAACGCGGATTTCGTGCCCGTCCCGGACCAGTTCGAACAGGTCGTTGAGGGTCACGTGGCGGCTGCGGGTCACGTCGTAGAACCGCCGGTTGGGGTATTTCTTGATCTCGAAGGTCGTTTTTTCAACTGCTTCGTTCATCGTCAGGCGCCCCGTGGGGATGCTGCAATTGCGTCAATCAGATAGCCGTTTCGCAACATTGTCATTGGAAACTAACTATAAACAGTTTAATGATAGCTAGTTATGGCACATCTCTGCTTTTGTGCAATTGCACAATTTTCTGTTGCATTCACCCCGTTCCGCCGATATACTTTAGTCGGATGGGGTTGGAATCGGAACCCCAAATTCCCCAACAACCTGTTTCAAGAGAGGCGACCGTGATGACCCCGAAAACCGAGACCACCAGGAAAGAAACCTGCGAAATGTTCGAGAAGTCCGCCGACACCCTCAAGTCGGCCATGGACGCTGGCATCAAGGTCCAGCAGGACGCCTTCAAGACCGTCGGCGACATGTTCACCAAGGGCGGGTCCTTCGACGGCTCCCGACAGCGGTTCGAAACGGTGGCGACCGACTCGATCGACCTGGTCCGCCGCAACGCCGAGCAGGCCCAGCGCTACTTCGACGAGAGCTGCCGCAACAACATGAACGTCGTCAAGAAATCCTTCGATTTCAACCGCGACGCCGGCGACCAGGACGTCTTCGTCCGGACCCGGGATTTCTGGCAGACGGCCTGCGATGCCACGCGATCGAATTTCGAGGCCGCCACCAAGGCCGGCTCGCAAGCCATCGAGAACTGGTCGAACTTCGTGGGCAAGACTCTGGCAACGACCGAAAAGAAGTAACCCGTTCTCGCTGACGCCCGCGACCGCGCCGCCGTGGCGCCCCGCGGCGCGAATGCCATCCGCGAAGAGCACCGGCATTTTGACGTGCGACCGTCGTTCGGCAACTTTGTTCGACCCCCGGGACGCCCGCCGACGACAACCAGATCTTGCAACCGCAATGCCGGTGCCGAATTTCCGAAGGCCACGGGACGGGGCGACCCCTCCCGTGGCCTTTCGCTTTCGAGTCCCATAGACTCGCAGCGGGCAGATTTTGGCGCCGCTGCACAGGACCCGACGCCGCGGGATAACGGCGCACGATAGGATGTCAGTCATGGGCGACAACGACCACGCGTCACGGACCGCCGATCCGTTCACGCAATTCTGGAGCGACATGATGTCGCGCATGGCGCCGCCGAAGGCCCCCGAGGCCCCCGCCGACGCATCTCGCGACGCGGCGCGACACATGCAGCGCATCTTCTTCGACGCCATGGCCCAGTATTTCGACGATTTCATGCGCTCGGAGCAGTTCCTCCGAATGATGAAGGAATCGATGGACCGCTCGCTCCAGCTCAAGCAGATGGTGAATCAGTTTCTCGCCCAGGCCCATCGCCAGGCCCAGTCGGCGTCCACGACCGACGTCGACGACCTGGCGGGGTGCCTCAAGTCGATCGAGGATCGCATCTTGGCCCGGATCGATCGGCTGGAAGACAAAGTCGCGGCAGTGGAAGCGTCCGGACCTTCGAGCGGCCGTTCCGGGCAGGGGCGGGAGGCCCGTCCGGCCGCGCGGACGAAAGACGATCGGCAGAGGGGCCGCTGAATACGGTGCCCCCGCGCCATCAGGATGAATGCGGCCCAGACAGGCCCATCGCGGCCGAGGAAGGTCAGTCTATGTCGGCGGCGACCCAAAACCCCGTCGGTTCAATGCTCCAGATGCCCTGGGCCGCTTCGATTCCCACGTACGAGGAATTCCAGCGAAAGCTGGCGGCCATGCCGAAGGTCATGGCGGCCGCGACTAACGTCAAGGTCGGGGCCACCCCGCGAGAGGTCATCTACCGCGAAGACAAGCTCAGCGTCCTGCATTACGAGTCGGACGTGCCGAAGCAATATCGCACGCCGCTGTTGATGGTCTTCGCCCTCGTCAACCGGCCGTACATTCTCGACCTACTGCCGCACAAGAGCGTGGTACAGCAGTTTCTCCGCGCCGGCTTCGACGTCTATCTCGTCGACTGGGGCATCCCCAGCGAGCATGACCGCCTCCTGACCCTCGAGAATTACATCGAGCGCTACATGCGGAACGTCGTCCACCACGTCTGCGATCACGCCGGCACGACGCAGACTTCGCTGCTGGGCTATTGCATGGGCGGCACCATGAGCGCCATGTACACCGCGCTGCACCCGGAAAAGGTCAAGAACTTCATCCTGATGGCGGCCCCCGTAGACTGGTCCGAGCGGGAGTCCCTGTTGTGCGTCTGGACCGATCCGAAGTGGTTCGACGTGGACAGCGTCGTCGATACGTTCGGCAACGCCCCGCCGGAGTGGCTTCAGGGTTCGTTCGCCGTCCTCAAACCGGTGTCGAATCTGATCGAAAAATACATGAACCTTTACGACAAGCTGGAGGACGAGGACTTCCTCGAGACGTTCTTCGCCATGGAGACGTGGGTCAATGACAACATTCCCGTCGCCGGCGAGACGTTCCGCCAGTTCGTCAAGGACTGTTTCCAGAAGAATCTCCTGATTCAGGACAAGCTGCGGCTCGGCACGAAGACCGTCAAGCTCTCGAACATCACCTGCCCGGTGCTGAACCTGATGGCCTTGGCCGACCATCTCGTCCCCTGCGGGCAGAGCGCGTCATTCAACGACCACGTCAGCTCGAAGGACCGACGGTCCATCACCTTTCCCGCGGGCCATATCGGCCTGTCCGTGGGAAGCAAGGCCCAGAAGGACCTTTGGCCGAAGGTCTGCCATTGGCTCGCGGAGCGGTCCGAGCCGTTGCCGAGCGTTGCAGGAAAGAAAGCGCCTGCCGGCCAGAAACGGCCGATCTGATACCTGGGGTGTAAGTACTATGGAACTCACCGGAAAAACCGCCGTCATCACCGGCGCCGCCAGCGGCATCGGCCGCGCCACCTGCGAAACGATGATCAAGCTGGGCATTGAAAACATCGCCGCAGTCGACCGCAGCGAGGCCATCAAGGACCTTTGCGACGATGACAACAACAAGGCCGGCCGTCGTGTCATGATGTCCTACACCGGCGACGTCGCTGATGACGCATTTCGCCGCGAGGTGTTTCTCGATCTGCGCGATCGCGTCGGCGTCGTGCAGATTTGCGTCCCCGCCGCGGGCATCACCAAGGACCGGCTCGCCGTCCGCTGCCACAAGGACAACGGCCGGGCCGACATCTACCCGCGAAAAGACCTCGAAGAAGTCCTCCAGATCAACCTGATTGCCCCGATCTACTGGGCGATGGAGACGATCGCCACGGTCGCCGAGGACCGGATTCGACGCAATCTCAATCAATGGGAGCCCGAAGAAGGCACCCAGGGCGGCATCGTGTTCATCGGCTCCGTCTCCTCGGCGGGCAACAAGGGGCAGATTTCCTACGCCACCGCCAAGGCGGGTCTCTCGGGGGCCCAGGCCACGCTGGCGAAAGAGGCCATCTACCACGGCGTGCGCTGCAACATCATCCACCCCGGATACACCGACACGCCGATGGTGCGAGCCCTCGGCCAGGACCTCATCGAACACACGATCCTGCCACATACCCAACTGCGGCGCCTGCTTCGCCCCGACGAAATCGCAGACGCCATCTGCTTCATGCTGCGCAACTCCGCCGTCAGCGGATCGCTCTGGGTCGACGCCGGCTGGCACCCGGCGGCGTAATCTTCATTCCGACGGCGCTCACCGGGGGGGCGCTGCCCAACGGGAGGGCGCGGCTCCTGCCGAGCCGCACTTGCTCACGGCGATACCGCCGCGGTCGCCGGGTTGATCAGCGGCAGGCCCAGCTCCTGTAGCTTGGCGACCATCGCCGCGAACTTTTGGTCGGCGGGCAGTGACGGATTCGCGCCCTGGGTGATATCGCAACTCCACTCCCAGAACGCATC
>Ga0302046_10000106_pt1 | contig 86530 bp, 66 predicted proteins | sample RVTome_11_FD_200261 | JGI IMG/M metagenome (GOLD analysis project Ga0302046, IMG submission 200261) | Soil microbial communities from uranium-contaminated site in the Upper Colorado River Basin, Wyoming, United States - RVT147D111 (version 2) ... | reverse complement strand
TCGGCTTCGCTGGCTCCTCGAGCTCGTCAGCTTGGAGTTCCTATCCGCGGCGGTTCCCTGGCTCGATCGGCTTCGCTGGCTCCTCGAGCTCGTCAGCTTGGAGTTCCTATCCGCCGCTCGGGGTCCGGCCATCATCTACTCGGCCCCTGAGGTCGCTGGACCACTACATCGAGGAGTTCCTGACCCCGATGGCGATCACGCAGGGGGAACTGCCCGACGCGGCAAAGAACCGAACACCCTGGCCTGACAACGGGGCGTTGCGGGAGCCCGCCTGCGCAGACCACCGTCTCGGCCATTGCCTCGGACGCGGCCACCGGGGACCATCTCGAGATGCCGGAAGCAGAAGACCGTGCGCCCCTCGATCGCGACGCCCTGCGGCAGGTCTCGCAGATCTGGACGGACAAGCAGCGCCGGCTTCTGGTCGAGCGCGTCATCGATCACCTGCCGGACCCGGAGCTGGAGCGCGTGCTCGGCGACCTGGTCCACCTCGATCAGTTTCGGTGTCGCCAGCCCGATCCACGCCCCCTTGCCGATCGAGTCGCGGAGCACGTGGCCGCAACCCGGCGGGGAGACTTCCTTGGCGACTACATCCTCCGCAACCGACACGGCGAGCGCGAGCCCGAGGAAACGCGAGCCTGGGTCGCCACCATGTGGCATCTCTTCGACCTCGCAAAGGCCCTGGTCCAAGACGGGGGCAGCGACGCACCCTGGCGCGCGCTCGTCGACCTGGTCGACGAAGTCGATCAGCGTCCGGACGAGCTCGTCGTCTTCGAGGACTCCTGTGCGCAGGACGAGATGCCTCTGAGCGCGCCGTCCGTGCCCGCGAGGTGATCATGAGCGACTTCCACAAGATCTGGATCGAGCAGTGCGACGCGGCACTCGGCATCCGCGATCGCTTCGGCATCGACAAGGCCCTGGGCTACTTGATCGGCGAGAAGCTGCTGACCTTCCTGCGGACATCCGAGACCGAACCCGACTTCGCCTCGGAGGTGCCCGCCTTCGTCGCCCGGATCCGCGAGGACTTCGAGCCGCACGAGCTGCGCACCTACCTCGGCAACGTGCAGCGGGTCGGGGCATGCGGTCACACCATGGCAGGGGAGGAGTTCCAGTTCGCCCGAAGAGCCGGGATGTTCGGCGAGGACGACGTCGTGCGGGGAGCGGAGGACGTGCTGCGCATGGGGCGCATCACTGAGCTCATCCTCGACTGACGACGGTTGCCACCACGGGGGCGCGCTTTTTCGGCTCCTCAATCGGCCGGTCGCACGGGCAGTCCTCGCCCTTCGACGGTTTCGCAGGCGTATCGGAGAGCCGCGACGATGTCCTCCTCCTCGAGGTCGGGGTAGTACCCGAGGATCTCCTCGTGGCTCAGCCCGTCCGCCAGCATCCCGATCACGGTGGTGACGGGGATACGCAGCGACCGGATGCACGGCACGCCGGCTATCTGGGCGGGGTCGACGGTGATCGTCGGGAAACGCATGGCTCGATTACGGTCCGGCTGCGGGGGACGCATTCATCCGACACCCCCGTTCCGACCAGGCGCTCAGGCGGCCGACTCGAGGTTCTCCCGGATGATCCGTGGATGCCGGGCGGCGATCCGCAGGAGGGCCAGAGCCGGACCCTCCGGCCGGCGGCGGTCCTGCTCCCAGTTGCGAAGCGTGTGGACGCTGATGCCCATGGCGCGCGCGAACTGCTCCTGGGTGAGCCGCACGAAGCGTCGCAGCGCCACGACGTCGCTCCCGCTTTCGAACTGCCCCCGCATCAGGCGGCGTCGGAGGCGGGCCGGGATGGCACTCGCGAAGTCCTCGTCGGTGAGCTCGGGGAGGTCGTCACTCATCACTGCTGCTCCATGTAGGAGTGGTATCGGCGTCGCTCAGAGGGGGTCGCCCAGCGGGCGCTGATGATCCGGATGACATCCTCGTCCCGCTCGGTCCAGACCACGAGGACCAGGCCCCGTGCGATCGGACCGATCGCGATGAACCGGTCCTCCTCCGCAGAGTGCGCCTCATCGAAAAGTTCCAGATAGTCGTCACCCGACGTGAACAGCTCGCCGGCCTCGTCGAAGGAGACGCCGTGCTTGGCCTCGTTGGCGAGGCTCTTCGCAGGATCCCATTCGAGCTCCACCGGCACACACTACGCCATTGGCTGAGTAAGTCAATGGCGCAGCAGCGGGAAGGTGTGCGCGGGGTGCGGTTGGCAGAGGGAGTTCGAGTCCGACTCGGTCTGACCTGAAGGCAGGACGAACCGAGACATGGCCCTGGCGACCCCTAGGAGGCCGGTTCCTCTCTCTCCCCCGAGTTCGCCCAACCGTCCGGGTCGGGGAGCCACCGGCCGGCGGGGCTGTGGGAGGGGGCGGCGCGGAGGTTGACCCACCCCCGCTGGGACGCCGGTGGCGGCCGTCGTAAGTCCGGCGCGGTGGGGGAGATACGGCGCCCGGGGTAGTGGCGGCGACTCTCGGTTCGACGCCGGGCGAGTGGGAGCCAGGGCGGTCTCGGCGGCGTTCCGGTCGGGCCCGAGCGGGACGGAGTCTCGAACTCTCGGGAGTCTCTCCGGGAGGGCCCGGAGTGGTTTACAGGCGGGGGCCGCGGGGTGCGATCCGCAGCCGCTCCGGACCGCATCGCAGGTTGGCTCGACCGCGTCAGCTGTGAACTCTCGGGGGGGCTGGTGAACTGGGCTCCTTGACTTGATATGGTTCAGGTCCTTCCGGCGACCTGCCCAAGGACCCGGCCGCTGATGCCGATCTGAAGACGATCAAGGATAAGCAAACGTGAACGACCCAGCCCAAATGATTGTTTCGCTTAGAATCCGAGCATACCTGTCAACCAGTCACATTCAGTCAGCCGCCTTAATGGCTCGACGCGCACAGGAACTTGAGGCACAGGGTAGTGACGACAGGAATCAAGTCGTTTATGAGCACCGTGCCACAGTCATTGCGGCGATCTGGAGTGCAGTCGGTTGTCTTGAGGCCGCTATCAACGAGGTCTTTGCGGACGCATCCGAGGGAAACCAGACTCGCTTGGCAGGAATCGATGAAGTCACGACCAAGCTGTGGGGTCGTACGTGGCGCGGCATTCTGGGAAAACGGAGTAGCTTTTCCGTTCTTGAGAAATACGGGTGTGCCCTGGAGCTCGCCGATAGGCCCGCATTCGATCCGGGATGCCGACCGCTTCAGGATGTCACCGATCTTGTGAAGTTAAGGAATGCTCTCATTCACTATGTCCCTGAGACACTTATAGCGGGGAGGGACCCGGACCCACAAGACCAGCATCAGTTCGAGAAGCTCTTTACACGGCGCTTCGCGATCAACCCGCTCACTGGTAAGGGCAATCCATTTTATCCAGACAAACTCCTAGGACACGGGTGCGCAGCGTGGGCAACAGCGTCAACGCTATCTTTCCTGGACGACTTCTTCCATCGAATCGGCCTTGATCCGCCGTACCACCATGTCCGTAATGCACTTGCCACCACAAAATAGCCGAGGTGCGTCTAGTCGGCTTGTCCGGCGGCCACGCGGGGTAGCCTCCGCATGCCACCGAAACCTCGACGGCGACAGTCAGCGGATCGTCACGACGACATCCGTATCCCCACCGCTAGCGCTCACCCCCGTGGGGTGCCTGGCGCCCGACCCACCGTCGGGAGCGCTGACGAAGACATCGAAGACGAGCCTTTCCGGCAGCGCCACGCGGAACTGCCCCAACTCGTCGGTCGACGCCGAAATGGAGCGCCAGTACTCCGCCGTGGAGAACGCAAGGCGAGCCCGCGCGACGGGCTGGCCCCGGGAATCCACCACGACCCCCGTCGCTTTCACGGCCCGGCGCAGGGTTAGGACCACGCCCCTCGCGCCGGTGGGCACGTCCCGCAGCCCGTCGTTCGCATGCGGCCGAGGCTGGCCGGGGATGGACTCCACGAAGGCCGTCACGCTGTAGCGCCCCGGCGCGAGCCCATCGGCCCGGAAGCGACCCTGGTCGTCCGTCGTGGTCGAGGCTCCTCCCGCGCCGCTGCCCGGGCGGACGTAGACCACGGCGCCCGGGATGGGCTCGCCGTCGAGGGTTCCCACGGCTCCCTCGATCGATTCCCCGCGGGGGAGGACGAGCTGCAAGCCTGTGACCTCCTGGCCTGCGGGGAGCGACACCGTCTCGACATCGCGACGAGCGACGGAGGGTAACTCAGTTGACGCTCACGCGCTCGGTGGTACCGTTCTGGCGGTCGTGGACGAAGACGTCTTCCCGTCCGTTCGTGTCGCCGTAGACGAGGTTCGAGGCCTGGCTCTCGAAGGCCACGTATCGGCCATCGGCGGAGATCGAGGGCCTGAAGCTGTAGGCGTTCCCCTGCGCCCCGCTCGAGTCGATGCTCACGCGCTCGGTGGTGCCGTTCTGCCGGTCGCGGACGAAGACATCAGATAAACCGTTCGTGTCCCCATGGACGAGGTTGCTGGCCGCGCTCCCGAAGGCCACGTAGCGGCCGTCGGCGGAGATCGAATGGGTGAGACTTCCCGCGTTCCCCTTCGCCCCGCTCGAGTCGACGCTCACGCAATCGGTGGTACCGTTCTGGCGATCGCGGACGAAGATGTCATATCCGTTGTTCGTTTCCTCGCCGACGAGGTCGTCGAACCAGTTCATGAAAACCACGTAGCGACCATCGGCGGAGATCGAGGGCCAAAGGCTCGAAGAAATCCCCTGCGCCCCGCCCGAGTCGACGCTCACGCGCTCGGTGGTGCCGTTTTGGCGGTCGCGGACGAAAATGTCGATTGCTCCGTTCGTGTCCCCATTGACGAGGTTGCTGGCCCCGCTCTGGAAAGCCACGTAGCGGCCGTCGGCGGAGATCGAGGCCAACCAGCTATGATGGTCGCCTTGCGTCCCGCCCGAGTCAATGCTCACGAGCTCGGTGGTGCCGTTCTGGCGGTCGCGGACGAAGACGTCACCCCATCCGTTCGTGTCCCCATTCACCAGGTTGCTGGAAGTGCCATCGAAGGCCACGTAGCGGGCGTTACTGGAGATCGAGGGGTTTATGCTCCAGGAGGTTCCCTGCGTCCCGCTCGAGTCGATGCTCACGCGCTCGGTGGTGCCGTTCTGGCGGTCGCGGACGAAGATGTCCGGGGCCCCGTTGGTGTCTCCACCCCCACCGACGAGGTTCTTGGCAAAGCTCTCGAAGGCCACGTGGCGCCCATCGGCCGAGATCGAGGGCGAGAGGCTCTTCTGGTTCCCCTGCTTGCCGGCCGAGTTGACGCTCACGCGCTCGGTGGTACCGTTCTGGCGGTCGTGGACGAAGACGTCCTTCCATCCGTTAGTGTCCCCCCATACGAGGTTCGTAGCTTTGCTCTCGAAGGCTACGAAGCGGCCGTCGGCCGAGATCGAGGGGTACCCGCTGTTGCCGTTCCCCTGCCCGTAGTAGACAGTCGCGCTTCTCTGCCCCGAGGCCGGCCCCGCCAGCGCTAGGGCGAGCAAGACCCCCGCGCTCGCGAGTCCCGTTGATCTGCACTTGCTTCTCGTTCCCATGGTTCCTACTTGTTCTCCTTCAGTCTGCTCGCGATTCGAGTCCTCCGCGGCGAAGAGCAGGACGCACCCGGGACGATGGACGGGGAAGCGTCGCAGAAAGGGTTTTCCCGAGGCCACCGAGACCGCCAGGTCGAGCGCCAGGAAGGACTTGCAGCACTTCGGTTCGCCGCCCACGATGCCGACCGCGCGCTCGGACCAAAACCCCTCGACGAGCCAGCGCTCCTCCTCGGGCGCGAGCGCGAGACGGTAGGCGGGCTGTGTGGGAAGGGCGTTCATCGCGCCCTCCGCCGCGCCCCGCGGGAAGGAGCTCCGACAGTCTCGAGCTCGCCGTAGAGCTCGAAGAAGAGCTTCTCGTCGAGCTTTTGCACGTCCTTTCTCACGCCGTGATCGAGCAGCTCGGCGGCCATGTTCATCAGCGTGCGCAGGTTGCCCTGGGCGTGCTCGCAGAGAGCTTCTGCGAGCTCCTCGGAGAGAAGACGCGGGTTTCCCGCCTCGGCCACCAGGGCGGATAGGAACTCCAAGCTGACGAGCTCGAGGAGCCAGCGAAGCCGATCGAGCCAGGGAACCGCCGCGGATAGGAACTCCAAGCTGACGAGCTCGAGGAGCCAGCGAAGCCGATCGAGCCAGGGAACCGCCCCCAAGGCCCGAACTGGAGCAGAGGCGGCTTGGAGGAGCGGTCGAGAGGGCCAGCGAGAACGCCTGGATCGCGCCCGTCGGGCGGCGGGAGCCGCGAGGGCAAGCCGCGGCCCCCGCGCGAGCTCCCGCGGAGGGGCACGGCGTGTTGGCGAAGGAGGACAGGCGTCCGTCGCCGTCAGAACCCGAACGTCATCTGCGGCGGCGAGCGCGGCGGGGCGAGCGTGGGCGGTTCGGCCGGCAGGCTCAGGTGGCGGAGGAGCATCCACTTCCCGTCGGTCCAGGACCTCGAGCTCGCGTGCGACGGGCGGCTCTTCGCCGCCGGCTTCGACATGGGGCCGCAGGTCTTCGTCGTCGACCCGGCGGCCGCGGTGCTGCTCGGGACCATCCCGACCGGGACCCCCGGGCCGGGCAAGTTCCAGGCCCTCGCGCTCTCCGAGCGCGGGCTGCTCGTCGTCGCCGACCTCTGGTACGACGAGGTCGCCTTCCTCGACGCGTGGCGCGAGAGCTGGATCGAGACGCTCGACCTGCGCACGCTCCCGCTCGCCCACGACCAGGTGAACGAGCTCGTCTTCGAGCGCTCGGGAAGGCTGGTCGCGGTCTGCCAGGCGAGCGACAACCTGGCGGTGTTCGGCGTGCGGTAGTCGCGCACCACCGGCATCGAACCCGGTTCGGTACCGGTGGTGCCCCCCCTACCGCCAGACGAGGATCTCGCCCAGCGGCTTGCGCGCGAGGTCGGGCACCGCGCAGCCGTCGGTCGGGTACCCGACCGGGATCAGGAGGTAGGGCTTCTCGTGCTCGGGCCGCTCGAGGATCCTTTGCAAGAAGGCCATCGGGCTCGGCGTGTGCGTCAGCGTCGCCAGGCCCGCGTCGTGCAGCGCGACCAAGAGGAAGCCCGACGCGATCCCGACCGACTCCTGGGTGTAGTAGTTCCGCACGCGCTCGCCCCGCTCCTCGTCCCACGCGTGGCGAAGGACGACGATCAGGGCGGGCGCGGTCTCGAGGAAGGGCTTCTCCCAGCCCGTGCCGAGCGGCTCGAGCGCCAGGAGCCACTCCTCGTTCATGCGCCCGCCGTAGTTCAGCTTCTCCTCGACCTCGGCGGCCTCGCGGATCTCGCGCTTGAGCGCCGGATCGGTGACGACGACGAACGTCCACGGCTGGCGGTGCGCACCGGACGGCGAGGTGCCCGCCGCGCGGATGCACTCCTCGAGGACCTCGCGCGGCACGGGATCGGGCTTGAACTCGCGCACGGTGCGCCGCTGCGCGAGCGCCGCGTGGAAGGCCCGCGCGCGGCGCAGCATCTCCTCGGGCGCGTGGCGCTCGTACTCGAGCGCGACGAAGGGGTAGGTCTTGCGCGTCATGGCGAGTGTGGAGGGGGTAGCCGCTCGGCGGAGTACGATAACAGCGCTCCGCCGGGCGAGAGCAGCGCCCAGCCGGGCGGCCCGTGGTGACGTCGAAGAACAGGATCCTCGCGAAGAGTGGCCTCGCCGGGGCGCTCGCAGTCGCGCTGGCGGCGCTCTTCGCCCTGTGGTCGGGAGCGCGTCGCGGCGCGGCCGCGGTCGAGCCCCAGGCGAGCGGCGCCGGAACCGCGGTCCCGGACGTCGCGCCCCTGGCACACGCGGGAAGCAGTGCGGCTCACAGGCTCGACGCAAGCGCGGCCCGCGTGTCTCCCGGGGCCGCGGAACGCGCTCGGCCGATGGCCGAGATCGAAGAGCGCGCGAAGGAGCGCTCGAGCCCGGTGCGCAGGTCGGGGCTCACGATCCTCGTCGACCTCGTGGGCGTGGCGCGACCCGAGGAGCTCGAGTGGAAGGCGCGCGTCGTCCAGCGGCCCGGCACGCCCGGCGAGTACGCCTGGGCCTGGGCCACGCTCGACCCCGTCCCGCCTGCGCGCGTCACCTACGGCCGGGCGTACAGCTCCGAGCTCGAGGTTCCCGGCACCCTGCTCCAGGTGCGCGACGCCGGCGGAGCCTGGTCGGGAGAGGCGCCGATCGCGGGCCGCCTCTTCGACGCGGCGAACCCGCCGCTCGTCGTGTTGCTCGAGGGCCGGTGCCAGTTGAGCGGGCGCGTGACCTCGCCCGGGGGCGAGCCGCTCGCGGGCATCCCGCTCGCCCTCCTGCCCCCCGGTCCCGACGGCGATCCGGGCGCCGAGGGCGAGTGGCGCGAGCAGTCGACCGACGAGCTCGGGGCGTTCCGCTTCCCCCTGCTCCCGGCCGGCACCGGCCGGCTGCGCGTCGCGCCGCCCGACGCCGCGGCGCTCGATCTCGACGTCACGCTCGCGCCCGGGGCGCTCGACCTCGGCGATCTCGTCGTCGAGCGCCGCCCAGTGGTCGGCAGGGTCGCGGGCCGGCTCGAGAGCCGGACGGGCGCCGAAGACCTCGCGGCGCTGCTCGAGCTGCGCTCGGAGGGCGGCGACGTCGTGCGCTCGCTCGTGTGCGGCATCCCACGCCTGTGGGTCGACCTCGACCCGACCCGCGCGCGCTGGTCCCGCAAGGCGCGGCTCTCCTTCGAGTTCGAGGACCTGCCTGCCGGCCGCTACGTGCTGCGCGTGCACGCGCTGGACGGCTACGAGTACGAGCCCGAGCGCCTCGAGCTCGATGCGCCGGCCGAGGGCCTTTGCATCGCGCGGCGCGACGCCGGTCCGACCTTCGATCTGCGCTTCCAGGTCCGCGACGCCGCGAGCGGGGAGCGAATCGAGGACTTCGAGGTCCTGATCGGCAGCGGGGACTGGGGCCTGGGGTCGTCCCGGCGCGGCTTCGACCGGCCGATCGCGCGCGTGCCGGCCGATGCGCCCCTGCGCTGGATGCTCTACGCCGAGGGGTACGCGCCGCGCTACGGCGACGAGACGGCCTTCGGCGGCGCGGGCGACGCGCGCGCGGCGCTCGTGCGGCTCGAGCGTGGCTGGGGCGCGGAGCTCGTCGTGCTCGACCGCCGCGACCTGCCCGAGCCCTGGGAGGAGAGCGATGCCGAGCGGGTGCTGCTCGCGCGCCGCGCGCCGGCGCTAGCGGGCGTGCGCGTGCTCTGCGACGGCGAGCACGTCGCGACGACCGACGCGGAGGGCCGGGCGCGCCTCTTCGCCGCCGCCGAGCCCGCGCGCATCGAGCTCGTCCGCGAGGGCTGGCGGCTGCTGCCCTCGCCGACGTTCCGAAAGGGCGCGATCGAGGACGGGGCGCGGCACGTCCTGCTCTGGATGGGCCCCGAGTGAACCCCGCGCGCCGCGCTGCGTTCGAGTTCGACCCACATTCCCGGCACCGCGTCGTAGAGCCCGATCATGAGCACGCTGCCCAACCTCCTCGCGCCCGCCCTGGTCCTCCCGCTCGCCCTCGGCGTCGTCCGGGGGGCGCCGGCCCAGGACGAGCTCCCCGACCTCAAGTCCGAGATCGACCACTCGATCCGCTGGCTGCGCTCGACGCAGCACCCCAGCGGGGCGTACGGCGACGGGGTCGTGGCGACGGCCTTCGTGCTGCGCGCTTTCGCGGAGAGCCCGCGCCACTACGCACGCCAGGACGGCCCCTTCGTCGCGAAGGCGCTCGAGTGGCTGCTCGCGCAGCAGGACCCAGGCGGCGCGATCGCCGAGGAGGGCGCGAGCGCCGAGGCGCGCCTCGAGAGCACCCGCATCGCGGTGGCGGCGCTCTACCGCTTCACGGACGCGACGACGCGCGAGGCCTTCGGCGCGGCGCTCGCGTGGCTCGGCGAGCAGGGGATCGAGGACCCCTACGCCGGAGAGGTCGCGACCACGCGCGAGCCGGGCGAAGCGCGAGCGCGCGCGGCGCAGATCCTCGCCGAGCGCCACGCGGACGGCTACTGGACGGGCGAGCACGGTCGCGTGCTGGCGACCGCCGAGAGGGTCGTCGAGCTGTCGGGCTACAGCGCGCTGCTCGCGCCCGAGAAGGCCGCGCGCAAGGCCCGCGCCCTGCCGGCCTTCGACGCGGCCGGCCTCGAGGCCGTGAACGAGTCGCTGCGCCGCGGCGCGGCGTACCTCTTCGCTGCCGCGGAGCGCGGGCGCTGGGGTCCTGCGGGCACGCCGGACGCGGGCATCACGGCGATGGTGCTCGCCGCGCTCCAGGCGACCCCGGAGCCGCGCGCGGCCAAGCTCCAGGAGACGATCGACGGCGGGCTCGCCTGGCTCGCGAGCCTGCAGCGCGAGGACGGCTCGATCCACCAGGGGCGGCTCGCCTCCTACGTGACCTCGGCCGCCGTCCTGGCGCTGGCGCGCTCGGGCGACGCCGAGCACACCGAGGTGATCGAGCGCGCGCGCGAATACCTCGTCGGCCTCCAGGCGGACGAGGGCGAAGGCTACGACCCCGGCCACCATTACTACGGCGGCATCGGCTATGGCGGCGACGAGCGGCCGGACCTCTCGAACCTGCAGATGGCGCTCGAGGCGCTCACCGCCTCGGGCCTGGAGTCGAACCACGAGGCCTACGCGCGCGCGCTGCGCTTCCTCGACCGCTGCCAGAACCGCTCGGAGTCGAACGACCTCGAGCTCGCGATCGACGGAGAGATCTACGTCGCGGGCGACGACGGCGGCGCGGCCTACATGCCGGGCAACTCCCCGGCCGGGTACGTCGAGCTCGAGGACGGGCGCAAGGTCGCGCGCTCGTACGGCTCGATGACCTACGCGCTGCTCAAGGGCTTCATCTTCGCGGGCGTGCCCAAGGACGACCCGCGCATGAAGGCCTGCTGGAAGTGGCTGCAGGAGAACTACACGCTCGACGTCAACCCCGGGTTCGAGCTCGGGAGCGACCCGACCGGGGCCTACCAGGGGCTCTTCTACTACTTCCACACGATGGCCAAGGCCCTCGACCTCTACGGCGCCGAGGTGATCGTCGACCGCGCGGGCGCCGAGCACGACTGGCGCCGCGAGCTTTGCGGGCGCCTGGTCGCGATGCAGAGCAAGATCGACGGCTCGTGGGTCAACGAGAACTCGCCGCGCTGGTGGGAGGGGAACCCGGTGCTGGCGACGGCGTACGCGCTCCTGACGCTCGACGCGGCGAAGCCGGGCGAGGAGTAGCGGTCGGCGCGGCCCCCCGCGGTCGCTATACTCCGCGCGCGATGACCCCGGCCACCGCGCGCACGGTGCGCGTCTTCCGGGAGGCGGGCGCAAAGCGCCGGCTGATCCTGGACGACGGCGAGCGCCTGCTCGACCTCTCGGCGTACCTGCGCCAGACCGGCCAGCCGACCGACCTCGTCGACCTCTTCGAGGGCGGCTGGTTCGACGCGAGCCAGCTCGTCCCGCGGCTGCCGGCGCTCGGGTCCGCGCAGATCGGCGACTGGACGGCCCTCGACGTCGATTGGGACGGCAATGCCCCGCCGGAGATCGACACGCCGCTCGACCGGCGCGCGGTCGGCAAGGTCCTGGCGCTCGGCAAGAACTTCCGCGAGCACGCCGAGGAGTTCGCCGAGGACGTGCCGGCCGAGCCGATCTTCTTCGCGAAGGCCACCTCGACGCTCGTCCCCCACCGCGCCGAGGTGCAGGTCCCCGCCTGGTACTCCGGGCGCGTCGACCACGAGGCGGAGCTGGCGGTGGTCATCGGCCTGGAGGGCCGGGACATCGCGCGCGAGGACGCGCTCGACCACGTCGCCGGCTACACCGTGGCCAACGACCTGACGGCGCGCTCGATGCAGGGCGCCGACCGCGACAAGCGCTACCCCTGGTTCCGCAGCAAGAACCTCGAGGGTTTCTGCCCCCTCGGGCCGTGCTTCGTGCCGCGCGATTTCCTCGACGCCTCCGGCGTGCGCGTGCAGGCTCGCGTCGGAGACGACCTCCGCCAGGACGCTTCGACGCGCGACCTCGTGGTCGACGTCCCGGCGGCGATCGCGTGGGTCTCGCGCCACCTGAGCCTGCAGCCGGGCGACCTGCTCCTGATGGGCACTCCCGCGGGCGTGGGCCCGCTGGAGGACGGCGACGAGGTCATCTGCTCGGTGACCGGGATCGGAGAGCTGGCGACGACCCTGCGCCGACGGACGGACGCATGACGGATCCCTACAGGTTCGAAGAGGAGGTCGAGGGCTGGGTCTCGAGCAAGGAGCTCGACGGCGGCCTCGTCCGCGTGCGCATCACGATCGACGCGTCCGCCGTCACGGCGCGCGCGGAGGACGGCAAGGAGTTCCGCATCCCCTGGCACGAGGTGCGGCTCGAGATGGGCGGCGCGAACGGCAGGGTGCTGTTCTGCCACGCGCCGGGCAAGCGCTTCAGCATCTATAGCGACGACAGGAGCTTCGAGCGCGGCGTCGAGGGCTCCGGCGGCAACGAGATCGCCGACCAGCTCGCGCGCCTGGCCGGCGAGCGCGTGACGACGCGCGCGCGGCACCTGGCGAGCTGCGCCGGGTGCCTGATCGTGACGGTGGCGGCGCTGTACTGGGGGGTGCGCTCGTGCTTCTCGACCGCGAGCGGCGTCGCGGAGCGCGCGACCTCGGCCGTCGTCGACCAGGTTCCCTACAGCATCGACGAGGAGATCGGGAGCGCGCTCGCCGAGTCGGTGGGGACTGGCCTGGCCGTGGTCGACGACCCGCTCGTGCTCGAGCCGCTGCGGGCGATGGTGGAGCGCCTGGCCCCGCACCGCTCGCTGCCCCAGGCGACGTTCAACGTGCGCCTCGTCCGCGACGCGACACCGAACGCCTTCGCGCTCCCCGGCGGCTACATCACGGTCTTCACGGGCCTGATCGCGAGCGCCGAGCGGCCCGAGCAGGTGGCGGGCGTCCTCGCGCACGAGATGGCCCACGTCACCCGGCGCCACCAGATCCGCCGCATCGTCCAGAGCCTGGGCGTGCTGATCGGCAGCGAGGCGATCCTGGGCGACGCGCAGGGGCTGCTCGACGTCGGCAAGGAGCTCTTCACGCTGGCGACGATCAACGACTACTCCCAGAGGGCGGAGGCGGAGGCCGACGCCGAGGGGATCCGCATGCTGCACGCCGCCGGGATCGACCCGAGCGGCCTGCCGGAGTACTTCGCGATCCTGCGCGACGAGCACGGCGACGTCTCCGAGGCCCTCTCCTGGATGAGCACGCACCCGATGCACGCGGAGCGCATCCGCGCGACGCGCGAGCAGATCGCCGAACTCGGCGCGAGCGACGGCTACGCGGGCTTCGACCTCGACTGGGAAGCCGTGCGGGAGCGCGCGCGGCGATGAGCGCGCTCAAGCGGCTCGCGCTGGCGCTCGTGGGCGCGGCCCTCGCTTTCGCCCTCGTGCGCAGCATTCTGCGCTCGCTCGCCTCGGACGAGACGCGGGTGCGCTGGCTCGTCGAGGAGCTCGCGCGAGACTTCAACGCCGGCGACGCCGGCGACGTCGGCGCGAAGCTCCACGCCGACTACGTCGACCTGGGCACCGGCTACGGCCGCGACGTCGTCCAGGAGGCGCTCCTGTACCTCGTGTTCCAGGACCGCGAGCCGGGCACGAAGGGCTTCCGCTACCGCGTGGAGATCGACGCGGACGCCCTCGAGGTCCGCGTGCACGACTCCGATCCACGCACGGCCGACGCCACGATCCGCGCTGACCTCTTCCGGCGCACCGGCGAGACCGAGGAGCCCTACTGGAACGCCGTCGTCCCCACGCGCTTCGCGAAGGGCGAGAACGGGTGGAAGATCGTCGAGACCCACGACGTCAACCACGCGGACCGGTCGCGATAGAGCCCGGAGGCCTACGATGCGCTCGCCGACAAGGCCGAGCTCGCCGAGATCTTGGAGCTGCTGGAGCGCAGCATGGTCGACGTCAAGGAAGGCCGCACGCAGCCGGCAAAGCCGGGGCTCGAGCGGATCGCGGATGAGCTGGGCCTGAAGCTCGAGCGAAAAGCCCAGCGCTGGCTGGAGCAGGTCTGGGACGCCGTGGAGACGCCTACCTCGAGTACGAGGTGCGCCAGCTCGTCGCCGGAAGCCACCTCCTCCTCTTCACGATCGACGACGACCTCCGCAAGGTCTGGGTCATCGGGTCCGGCACGGGTATCGGCTCCCGCGTCCTGACGACCTGCCCGCAGACCCGGCCGATCTGGAGGACGACGACGAGAGCGGTTGACCCGCTCAGCTCTCCGCCCGCTCCCGCCGCACCACCGGCAACCCCGCCGCGAGCCACGCGTCGAGGCCGCCCGCGACGTCGACGACGCGCGCGTGGCCGCGGCGTTGCAAGAGGCTCGCGGCCGTCATCGAACGGTACCCGCTCTTGCAGTGCACGAGCACGCGCCGGTCGCGCGGCACCTCGTCGACGCGCCGGTCCAGCTCGGCGAGCGGGATCGCGACGCTCCCGGCGACGTGCGCGCCCACGTGCTCGGCGCTCGTGCGGACGTCGAGCACGAGCGGTGCGCCCGCGCCCGCGAGCTCGCGCGCCGCGCCCGCGACGTCGACGCGCGCGACCGAGCCGGTGAGGTCGGGCTGGTCGCGCCAGGCCGCGGGGCCGCCGTCCAGGTACCCCACGACGCGGTCGAGGCCGATGCGACCGAGCCGCAGCGCAGCCTCCTTCTCCATTCCGGGCGCGGCCACCAGCACGATGGGCGCGTCGAGATCGAGCAGCGTCCCGGCCCACGACGCGTAGCGCCCGTCGAGGCCGATGCTGATGCTGCCGGCGAGGTGCTCGCGGGCGAACTCGTCCTTGGAGCGCACGTCGACGACCTGCGCTCCCTTGCTCTTCTCGGCGAGCACCTGCGCGAGCGACAGCGCGTGCAGGCGCTCGAGCTCCTCGTCGAGCGGCGCGTGCAGCGAGCGGTTCTTCGTCGCCGCGCGCGGGAAGTAGGCCGGCGCCGGCGGCTGGCCGGCCGTGACGAGGGCGACGAACTCCTCCTTGCTCATCGGCTGCAGGGCGTAGTTGGTCCGGCGCTGGCGGCCGATCGTGCACGCGGTCTCGCTGGACATGCTCTTGCCGCACGCCGAGCCCGCGCCGTGGCCGGGGTAGAGCAGCGTCTCGTCGGGGAGCCGCAGGAGCTTGCCGTGGAGCGAGTCGTAGAGCATGCCGGCGAGCTCCTCGGCAGCGAAGCCCGAGGAGGCCATGAGGTCAGGACGCCCGACGTCGCCGACGAAGAGCGTGTCGCCGGTCAGGACGGCGTGCGGCCGCGCGGGGTCGGCGGCGCGGTCGAAGGCGAGGATCGAGATCGACTCCGGCGTGTGGCCGGGCGTCTCGAGCACCTCCAGCCGCACGTCGCCGAGATCGATCGGCTCGCCCTCGCGGAAGGGCTCGAAGGCGTAGTCGGCGCGCGCGGCGGCGCCGAGCCGGATCGTCGCGCCGGTGCGCCGCGCGAGCTCGAGGTGGCCCGCGAGGAAGTCGGCGTGGAAGTGCGTGAGGAGGACGTGGCGGATCTCGACGCCGAGCTCGGCCGCGCGCTCGAGGTAGAGCTCGACGTCGCGCCGCGGATCGACGACCGCGGCGACTCCGGCGTCCGGGTCCGCGATGAAGTACGAGGCCTGCGAGAGGCAGCCGAGGTAGTGCTGCTCGAGGAGCATGACCATCGCGGCATCATGTCAGAGCATCCAGCCGCCCGCCACGTCCAGGTTGACGCCCGTCACGTGCGCGGCTTCGGCGGAGCAGAGCCAGCGCGCGACCCGCGCGACCTCCTCGGGCGTTCCCGTGCGGCCTAGCGGCACGCGCTCCGCCGCATCCGGCCGGCGCGTGTCGGGGTCGGCGCCGGCGTGCGGCACGAGCCCCGGGGAGACCATGTTGGCGCGCACGCCGTGCGCCGCCTCCTCGCGCGCGAGCGAGCGTACGTAGACGAGCAGCGCCGTCTTCGCCGCCGAGTACGCCGCGCTGGAGCGCCGCGCGCGGGCGCCCTCCAGGCCCGCCGTGCCGAAGAACACGTAGGCGCCGGACGCGCGCCGGAGCGCCGGACGCGACGCGCAGACGAGGTGGTGCGCGGTCGCGAGGTTGCTCTCGAAGACGCGCCTCAGCGCCTCCGGTCCGGTCTCCTCCAGGGGCGCGCGGTGGAAGTCGCCCACCGCATGGACCACGCAGTCGATGCGCCCCGAGGCCTCGAGGACCTCGCCCACGAGGCGCAGCGCCTGCGCCGGGTCTGCGAGGTCCGCGCGGTGCACGCGGCCCTCGAACTCGACCTCGAGCTCGGCCGCGCGCTCGGCGCTCGAGCGCCACGCGGCGTGCACGCGAAAGCCGCCGCGCGCGAGCTCGCGCGCCACCGCGCGCCCGATGCCGCGCGCCGCCCCGGTGACCAGGGCGACGGGGCCGCGGGCGGCCCCTGTGACGAGGGCGACGGACGCCGGATTCCGCGGAGGGTCGGGCACGACCGATCATTGCGCGTTCCAAGGTCGCGGGAGTCCACCCCGCTTTCGCTGGCGTGGCGGCTCCCCCGGCGTAGAGTTGGGCGGATGCGGCGCGCGATCCCGACCTGGCTCCGGCCTCTCGCCGCGTGCGCCGGGCTCGCCGCGTGCGCCGGGTGCGGAGCGGGAGGCCCGGCGCCGCTCGAGGGCGAGCGCGTCGTCGACTCGCTCCTGCTCGCGCCGCGCAGGGTGGAGCTCGAGAACCCCGAGCGCCCGGTCCAGGTGCGCCTCCTGAAGCCGCGGCAGCCGAGGCCCAACGCCTTCGAGCTCCTGCCGACGCTCGAGATGGCGCCGCCCGCGCGGGTCGTCGTCGACGTCGCGCCCAAGGGCCGGGGCGCGGTGCTCGAGCTCGCGACGGGCATCTCGATCGGCGAGTACGAGGGCGAGGGGAGCGTGCACTTCCGGGCCACGCTGGACGGCCGGACGCTCGTGGACGAATGGCGCGCGCTGGGCGCGGACGTCCCCCAGGAGGACCGTGGCTGGCACCGCGCGAGCGCCGCCATCGCACGAGGCGGCGAGCTCGTCCTGGAGACCGGGTACCGGGGCCCGATGCGGAAGCCCGTCCAGGCGGGCTTCGGCCCGCTGCACGTGAAGGCGCCTTTCCGCGTCCCGCGCCAGGCAGCCAGCCCCGAGCGGCCGAACGTCGTGCTCGTCGTCGTCGACACGCTGCGCGCGGACCGCATGAGCGCCTACGGCAACCCCAAGCGCGTCAGCCCGAACATCGACGCCCTGGCCGAGCGCGGCGCGCTCTTCGAGCGCGCGTTCGCCGCGACGCCGTGGACGCCGCCGTCGACCGCCTCGATCCTGACGGGCCTGACGCCGCCGGCCCACGGCCTCGGCGGGCACGACACGCAGTACCTCGCCGAGGAGCTGACGACGCTCGCCGAGCGCTTCCAGGACGCGGGCCTGGCGACGGCGGCGTTCTCGGCCAACCCGCTCGTCGCGCGGAGCCGCAACTTCTCGCAGGGCTTTTGCGAGTTCCACGAGTACGAATGGCTCGACACGAGCGAGTTCGAGGGCGACGTCGGCGCCTGGATCGAGGCGCAGGACGGGCGCTTCTTCCTGTACCTGCACACCGTCGAGCCGCACGACCCCTACCGCCCCGCGGCCGAGATGCGCGAGCGCTTCGCGAACGACCCGCCCGAGGGCTGGAAGGAGATCGAGCTGCGCGACTTCATCCTCGACGCCGAGGCCAGGGGGCCCTTCGACCTCGACGATCTGCAGCCGCACAACCGGCACAACCTGGCCCTGTACGACGCCGAGATCGCGACGGTCGACGCGACGCTCGGGCGGCTCTTCGGCCTCCTGGAAGCGCGCGGCCTCGCCGACCGCACGCTCATCGCGGTCACGAGCGACCACGGCGAGGAGTTCCTCGAGCACGGCATGGTCTGCCACTCGCTGCAGCTCTACGACGAGAGCGTGCGCGTGCCGCTGATCCTCGCCGGCCCCGGCGTCCCGCGCGGCGCGCGCGTGGCGGAGCGCGTGCCGAACTGGCTCGTCGGCGCGTCCCTGCTCGAGCTGGCCGGAGTGCCAGCCGGCGGCTTCCCGGGCGAGCGGACGCTCTTCGAGGCGCCGGGCGACGGCCCGATCTTCACCTCGACAGGCCGCGGCATGATGTACGACCGCGAGGCGCGGAAGTGGTTGCGGGTCGGCGACCTCTACGGAGCGCGCACCGACCGCTGGCTGCTCTCCTGGGCCCCCGCGGCCCCCCCGTCCGAAGGGCACGATGCGGGCCGCGTCGAGCTCTGCGACCTCGCGAGCGACCCCGGCGCGCGCGTCGACGTCGCCGCCGAGCACCCGCAGGCGGCCCGGCAGCTGACCCGCGCGATCGAGAGCTGGCTCGAGAGCTCGCGCGAGCGCCTGCCGCTGCTGCTGCGCGAGGGCGAGGCCGAGATGGAGCTGCTGCGGGAGGCGGGCTACGCGGGGGACGACGAGGACTGAGCGGCGCTCAGTCGACGATGCCGGCGCGCAACAGCGGCCACACCCGCATGCACACCTTGCCCCGGACGTACTCGCGCGGGACCTGCCCGAACTCGCGCGAGTCCGAGCTGCGCAGCCGGTTGTCGCCGAGCACGAAGTAGTGCTCCGGCTTCACCTGGATGCTCATGTGCGTGTACCGGTCGACGGCCTCTTCGGAGACGTAGGGCTCGTCGACGCGCCGTCCGTTGATCCACACCTCGCCCTGGTCGATGTAGATCTCGTCCCCCGGCAGGCCGACGACGCGCTTGATGTAGTCGAGGCTCGGATCGAGCGGGTAGCGCAGGACGATGATGTCGCCGCGCTCGATCGGCGTAAAGAGGTAGCTGAAGTGGTCGACGATGATGCGGTCGCGGTCGTGGATGCCGGGCTCCATCGAGCTGCCGCGCACCTCGGAGAAGTTGAAGAGCAGCGCCCAGGACAGGACCGCGATGGCCACCGCGCGGGCGAGGGTGCGCAGGGCGACGTCGAGGCGCGGCGTGCGCGGCGCGGACGCGAACGCGGGCAGCGACGCGAAGCTGCGCGGACGCTCGCCTGAGGGCTCGCCCGGCACATCCCCCAGCAGCCCGGCGGCCGTCGTCGGGAACGAGCTCGGCGGATCGTCGGCGCGGGTCGCGAGGAAAGCGGGCTCGTCGCGGGTGTCGCGCGGGGGCATCTCGCGGGTATCGGAGCTCGGCGCCGCCGACCTTGAATCGGGCCGGGTGAGCGCTTTCCCGCGGTCGGAGCAGCGGCTACCCTCGTCCGCCCCTTCGGCCCCTCGCCGCGCAGCGCCGCCCAGCGCCGCACGGGGATTCCTGCACGTGGCAGCGGGGTCCGCGATCCCCGGCCCGACGACCCGATGCCCGCACCCCGACACCGCACGAGCCCCTTCCGCGCGATCCTGCGCATCGCGAAGAAGGAGCTCCTGGCCAGCCTGCGCGACCGCCAGACGGCGATCTACACCTTCGTCCTGCCGATCTGCCTCTACCCGGTGATCTTCTGGGTGGCGATCCAGGGCGCGCTCCTGTTCCAGGGACGCCGCGAGCACACGACGGTGAGCATCGGCCTCGCGCGGGCCGCGGACGCCGTGATCCCCGAGGGGCTGCCCGCGGCGCTCGCGGGACCGCTCCCCGCGGACCCGGAGGGCTCCGGACAGCCCATCCGCGTCATCGAGGTCGACGTGCGCGAGGAGCCCGCCACGCACGCCGAGGCCGAGGCCTGGGCTCTCCGCGAGGGGTCTTCGGACGCAGATGCGCTGGACGCCGTGCTCTTCTTGGCGGCGGGCGACGAAGCTCGCGCGGAGCTCTTCTACGACAGCACCGAGAGCCGCGCGACGGTGGCGCGCGCGCGCATCGAGGAGCGGCTGCCCCCGTTCGCGCAGTCGCTGCGCGCGCAGCGCGCGATCGAGCTCTCCGTCGCCCCCGACCGGCTCGACCCGATCGCGATCGAGATGCACGACGTGGCGCCGAGCCGCGATCGCGGTGCGGTGGCGCTGTCGATGATGCTGCCGATGCTGCTCGTGATCATGGCCGTGATGGGCGCGTTCTTCCCGGCGGTGGACCTGACCGCGGGCGAGAAGGAGCGCGGGACGGCGGAGACGACGATGCTCCTGCCCGTGCCGCGCGCCGCGATCCACGAGGGCAAGATCCTGGCCGTCTGCGCGACGGCCGTCATCGCCTGCTTCCTCAACCTGCTCGCGATCGGCCTGTCGGCGGACCACCTCCTGGCGTCGCTCGGGAGCGCGATCGACTTCCGCATCGAGCTGCCCGTGACGGCACTGCTCGCCGTCGCGCCGCTGGCCCTCCTGTTCGCCTTCTTCGTCAGCGCCGTCCTGACCGGCGTCGCGGGGCTCGCCGCGTCCTTCAAGGAGGGCCAGGCGATGCTCGGTCCGACCCAGATGCTGTTCATCCTGCCGGCCGTCGCCGGCATCATGCCGGGGCTCGAGCTGAGCCCCGCGATGGCCTTCGTACCGGTCTTGAACGTCGTGCTGGCCTTCAAGGCCATGCTCGTCGGCAAGGCGCTCTACCTCGAGTACGCCCTCACCGCCGGCGCGCTGCTCGCGTACGCCCTCGCGGCCATCGCCTTCGCCGTGCGGCTGCTCTCGCGCGAGTCCGTCGCGCTCTCCGGCAAGACCCTCCCGCTCACGAACGTCCTGCGCCTGCTCCGCTCGGGCGGCGCCCACCGCTGACCATGGACCGACCCGCAGCGATCGAGGCCCGGGGCCTCGAGAAGGTGTTCCACGACCCGCAGCGCGGCGATGTGCGCGCCGTGAGCGGGCTCGACCTCCTCGCGCTCGAGGGCGAGATCTACGGCCTGCTCGGGCCCAACGGCGCCGGCAAGACGACGACGTTGCGCATCCTGTCGACGATCCTCGCGCCGACCGGGGGGACGGCGCGGATCGCGGGCGTCGACGTCACCCGCGATCCGCTCGAGGTGCGGCGCCGGATCGGCTTCCTCTCAAGCAGCACCGGCCTCTACCCGCGGCTCACGGCGCGCGAGACGCTCGAGTACTTCGGCAAGCTGCACGGCATGCCGCCCGAGGAGCTGCGCGCCCGCGTCGAGGAGCTGCTCGACACCTTCGACATCCGCCCCTTCGAGCACGGCCGCTGCGACGGGCTGTCGACGGGCCAGAAGCAGCGCGTCTCGATCGCGCGCGCCGTGCTGCACGATCCGCCGGTCCTGATCCTCGACGAGCCGACGACGGGCCTCGACATCCTCGCGTCGAGCGCGATGATCGACTTCATCCACTCGCGCCGCGAGGCGGGTACGTGCGTGCTCTTCAGCACCCACATCCTGTCCGAGGCCGAGCGCCTCTGCGATCGCATCGGCGTCATCCACGCCGGCCGGATGCTGGACGTCGGGACGCTCGACGAGCTGCGCGAGCGCACCGGCCGGCGCTGGCTCGAGGACGTGTTCAAGGCCCTCGTCGATTCCTCGCGCGAGACGTCCGCGATCGCGTCCGCGCCCGGTGGAGCGCGCGCGTGAGGGGCCAGCGCCGCGCCGGGACCCGCGCGATCGTCGGCGCCGTGCTCGGCGTCGAGCTGCGCCAGCTCGCGCGCGACCGCCGCGCGCTGGTCCTGTCGGTCTTCCTGCCGGCGCTGCTCTTTCCGCTGCTCATGCTCGGACAGGGCAAGCTCGAGGAGATCTCGCGCGACACGCTGGCCGCCCGCGAGGTCAACCTGGCCGTCGACCTCTCCCTGGCGCCGCCCGACGTCGCCGAGCGCTTCCGCTCCCTCGCCCTGCAGCGCACGCCGATCGAGCTGCACGACAAGGACGCGGGCGAGCTGCGCGCGCTGTACGCCGAAGTGCTCGATCCCGCGGACCAGGAGCTCGAGGAGCGGCGCCTCGTGCGCGGGCTCCTGGGCGGCACCGACCACCTCCTGGTCGCCGCGCGGCCGGATCTCGTCAGCGCGGGACGCACGCGCTTCGACGTCTACTACGACGTGAAGGACGAGGTCTCGCGCGAGGGGCGCGGCCGCGTGCGCGACGCGCTCGAGGAGCTCGACGCCGAGCTCGCGGAGAAGGCGCTCGACGACCTCCTCGGCGGCGACCCCGGCCGCGGTCTCGACCTGGGGCTCGTCGATCTCGCGACCGCCCAGGACTCGAGCGGCGACATGCTCGGGCGCCTGCTGCCGATCCTGGCGGTGCTGGTGCTCTTGACCGGCGGCTCGTACGCCGCGCTCGCGGTGTTCGCCGGCGAGCGCGAGGCGGGCACGCTCGAGACGCTGCTCGTACAGCCGGCGCCGGCCTCGGCGATCGCGTTCGCCAAGTTCCTCGCCGTGCTGTGCGCCGGCATGGTGACGCTCGGCGTCAACTTCGCGAGCCTCGCGGCGTGCGTGCAGTTCGGCCTCGCCGACCTGCCGGGCGCCGGAGCGGGTACCGAAGGCGCGGGGGGCGCGGGGGGCGCGGGGGGCGCGGGGGGCGCGGGGGGCGCGGGGGGCGTCGGCATCGTGCGCGCGCTCGGCGCGCTCGTGTACCTGCCCGCCTGCATCCTGCTCTGCGCGCTGCTCTGCCTGGTGTGCGGGCGCGCGCGCACGTTCCGCGAGGGACAGATGACGATCTTCCCCGTCACCCTCGGGGCCCTCGTGCCGACGCTCGTCGTGCTGCAGCCGGACATCGAGACGAGCCCGCTGCTCGCCTCGGTGCCGCTGGCCGGCGCGGCGCTCGTCCTGCGCGACGTGCTGCGCGGCGAGCCGGGCACGTGGAACGTGCTCGCGATGGTCGTGAGCCACTCCGTCTGGAGCTGGCTCGCGATCGCGCGCCTGGCGTCGATCCTGGACGGCGAGCGCCTGCTGTCGGGCTCGGACACCGAGGCCGAGAAGAGCCAGCGCCACATGGTGTCGCGCCGCACGCTCGCCTGGGGCTTCGGCCTCGTCCTCGCGAGCTACGTCGTCGGCAGCCGCCTGCAGTCGTGGAACCTCGCCCTCGGAACCGTGCTGACGCTGTGGGTGCTCCTGCCCGCGTTCGCGTTCGCGACGGGGCGCAGCGTGGCGCGCCTCTCGGGCGCGTCGTGGCGCGACTGTCTCGGCTGGCGCGCTCCGGCCCCGCAGCACCTCGCGGGCGCGCTCCTGCTCGCGCCGGGGCTCGCCTGGCTGGCGCAGGTCTACCTCCCCTGGCAGGAGCGGCTCTTGCCCCTGCCGCAGGGCGCCCTCGAGGGCTCGGCGCTCGGCGGGGCCCTCGGCGACTGGCCGACCTGGCAGCTGGTGCTCCTGCTCGCGATCTCGCCCGGCATCTGCGAGGAGCTCGTCTTCCGCGGGCCGCTCCTGCGCGGGCTGCGCGCGGACCTCTCGGTGCCGCGCGTGCTGGCGTGGCAGGCGCTGCTCTTCGCCGCCGCCCACGCCTCGATCTACCGCCTGGTCCCGACCGCCGTGCTCGGCGCGCTCTTCGCGGCGCTCGCCCTGCGCACGCGCAGCGTGCTGCCGAGCGCGCTGCTGCACGCGGCGTACAACACGCTCCTGGTGCTCGCGGCCGCCGAGCGGCTGCCGTGGGGCGAGGCGGCCTGGGCGGCGTGGCTGCCGTGGCTGGGCGTGCTGGGGCTCCTGGCCCTCGCGCTGCCTGCGCACCGAGCGCCGCTTCCCGGCCCTGGGCCGGACGCAACCCGCTCGCTCCCAGGGACTTAGGGATCGCCGGCGGAAAGGCCGCCAAGAGCTGCACCGCCCCTCGGCGGCGTCTCGGATGTGGCCGCGGCGGGATGGCCCGCCCGGCGCGGAGGAGGATCCCTGATGTTCCAACGCCTGATGGCGCACCTGGTCTGCCGCGGCCTCGAAATGGGCCTCGCCCTCGGCGTGGTCGGTGTCGCCCGTTCTCTCGGATCGGCCCTCGGCTGATCCACGACAAGCACCGGTGCTTCGCCGCGAGCAGCGTTCCTCACTCCTGGGGAGGAAGTGAGGGCGATCATTCGCTGGCGGCAAGCCGTGGGCCCGACGTCGCTTCGAGCCAGCGCCGTCGGGCCCCTTCTCTTCCTTCGCGTTCCCGTCCACTGGAGATTCCGGACACGATGGAACCCGCTTCGACCTGCGACACGGCGCGCCGCGCGTGGCCCGTCCGCGAGCCTCTCGCCCCCGCCGCCCCGCATCCGTTCGCGATCGATGCCTGCACGATCGATCCCAGCGCGAAGGAGCCGCCGCGGCCCGGCCGGACGCTCGCGCGCGCATGGGTCAGCGCGCCGCGACGCCGTCCTGGAGCACGCGCGCGCACCGCACCGCTCGCTCCGGATGCGCCCCGGCCGTGAACCAGACGAGGGCCACGCGCGCGCCGGACCGTCGACCGGGCGGAGCGGGCGCGCAGGCCGCCCCGAGCAGGGCGAGCGCGACGCGAGGGCCCCGCGACCGGGGCGCGCTCAGCTCTTGCGCGCCTTGCGCTTGGCGGCGTGGTACTTGCCCGAGCCCATGCCGATCTTGCGCAAGCGACGGCGGCCACGCGTGGGTCCGCCGGCCTTGATCCTGGATTTGGCCATCTTCGGTGTCTCCGCCGCTCGCGGGCGGTGCGGTCGAACGAGCGGGAGGTTGTACCGGAGGCTACCCGGGGGGGCAAGCCTGGAGCCGGCTCATTCGTCCTCGTCCCCGCCGCCGTAGCCCAGGGCGTGCGTGGCGCGGTTCCCGGCGACCCCGCGCTCGTCGAAGCGCTCCGCGTCCCCGCCCCAGGTCGCGCGCAGCGCGCGCAGCTCCTCGAGCAGGCTCGCGCGCACGTGGGGGCTCTGGTCCCCGACGTCGTACATGCCGACCTGGTCGATGCGCAGGTCGAAGAGCTCGACCTTCGCACCCTCGCCCACCCCGGTCTGCAGGAGCTTCCAGGGCCCGCGGTAGACGGCGTAGTGGTGGTTCTTCGCGTGCAACTTGTCGCGGTCCTCGACCAGGATCAGGCGGTCCGGCTCGGGGTCCTCGTGCGCGAGGTCGATCCCGGTCATGTGCCCCGGCACCGGCACGCCCGCCAGGCCCAGGAGCGTCGGCGCGACGTCGACTCCCGAGACGCGCACGCGCGCCTCCCCCTTGCGCGGCTCGCGCCCCTCGCCGCGCGGCTCGTAGACCAGGAACGGGACGCGCACCTGCGGCTCGCAGATGTCGTCGTGCTCGAAGCGCCCCGCCTCGCCGAAGCCCTCGCCGTGGTCGGACGTCAGGACCACGGCCGTGCCCGAGCTCTCGAGGTCGAGCGCCTCGAGGAACGTCCCGACGTGGTGGTCCAGCTCGAACATCTCCGCGTCGTAGAGCTGGATCAGGTGCCTGCGGTCGCCGGGCTGGATGCGCGCGCCGCGCGCGACGCCCGGCGGGCGCTCGTACGAGTCGCCGCGGAAGAGGTAGCCGTCGACGATGCCCTCGTACGGCTCGACGAACGCCGCCTTGGCCTTCTCGCCCGGCGTGTACGGCCAGTGCACGTCGTAGAGGTTGACCATGCAGAACCAGGGCCGCGCGTCGCGCTCGCGGATCCAGCGGTAGGCGGCGTTCAGGACCTCGGGCGCCGGACGCTGAAAGTCCTGGAACCAGTGCGGCATGCCGTTGCCGTTGAAGCGCGGCGAGAGGCGCGCGAGCACCGCCTGCACGTCGTGCACCAGCGCCCAGGCGTGCGTGTCGCAGACGGGCGGGTCGACCAGGTCGTCGTAGACCTCGAAGCCGTCGACGACGCCGGTGTTCGCGCGCAGGACGCCGGTGCCGACGAAGGCACCGGTGCGGTAGCCCGCCGCGCGCAGGAGCCGCGCGACCGAGGGCGTCGCGCGCGGGTCGTAGGTCATGCGCAAGAGGCTCGCCCCGTGGTGCGAGGGGTAGACGCCGGTCAGCATCGAGACGTGCGAGGTCAGCGTGAAGCACGACACCGAGCGCGCTTCGGCGTACACGACGCTCTCGCGCGCGAGCTCGGCGAGGCGCGGCGTCGTCGGGCGGCCGTAGCCGTAGGGCTGCGTGTTCTGCGAGCGCGTCGTGTCCCACACGAGGAGCAGCAGGTTCGGGGCTCCGGCGGGCGCGGTCGCCGCGGCGACCGGGGACGCGGCGGCGCCGGCCGCCGGGACGAAGAGGCCGACGCCGAGGCTCGCCGCGAGCGCCGCGAGCGCCGTCCAGGAGCCGCGCAGGCGCGCGGTCGCGCGCGGCGCGAGCCAGGCCGCGAAGGCGAGGGCGAGGATCACGCCGACGACCTGGATCCAGGGCCACGGCGAGGCGAGCGCGCTCACGTCCTGGCCGATCGTCGTGAACCGGTCGAGGCGCCCGTGCACGAGCACCGGGAGCGCCATCCAGAACCCCAGCGCGCCGGCGAAGACGCCCCAGCGCTCGCGCCCGGGGACGTCGCGTCCCGGACGCCGCAGGAGCGGGAGCGTGACGCGCGCCGGCGCGAGCGCCAGGAGCCCGAAAGAGGCCCACAGGATCGCGGCCTGCCAGAAGAGCGTCGCCTCGGGCACGCGGTGCTCCTGCGCCCGGCGGACGAGGAACGTGTCGGCGGCGGCGGCGGCGAGGGCGAGGAAGGGAAGGGCGCGCAGGAGGCCGAGCATGGGGGAACGATCTTGGTTCAGCCGGGCCGCGGGCGCCAGGGTCCGGGCGTCGTGCCCGAGCGCGGGGCACGTCCTACCGCGGCCGCGCGCGGCGCTCGCGGCGCCAGCGCGCGAGGTACTGCAAACCGTAGAACACCAGGCCCGCCGCCGCCGCCTCGTCGAGGTTGCCGACCCCCGGGATCGAGTCGGGCAGCAGCTCGACCCAGCCGCACCCCGGGTTGAGGATGTAGGCGGCCCCGACGAGCACGCCGCTCCACGCGCGCACGCGGCCCAGGCGCGTGGTCGGCGCGCCGGCGTCCGCCGTTCCGGCGGGGACGACCTCGGGAACGCGCGCGGGCGGCCCGGAATTCGGCTCGTCTGCCATGAGCTCGTCTGCGCCGCTCGCGCCCGGCTATTGCGGGCGCGCTCGCTCGCGGCGCTCCCCCACCTGGATCTCGATCGCCGCGCCCGGGATGTCGCGCTCGAGGCCGCCCGCCAGCCGGCCGACGTACGGCACGAGCCGGTCGAGCGCGAAGCGCGAGCCGTCGACCTCGCCGCGCGCGGCCACCGGGAGCTGGTGGACGCCGAGCATGCGCTCGCCGCGCAGCTCGCCGCGCATCAGGAGCACGGGCGCGTCGAGCTCGACGCGCACCGTCATCCCGTCCTGGCGGATCACCCTCGGCTCGAGGCCCGCGAAGTCGATCCCCCACACCTCCGGCGGGCCCTCGTCCGGCACGAGGACGTGCGTCACGAACCACGGATGCTCCGCCGAGAAGCGCGCCATCACGAGCGCGTTGTGGATCTGCGGCTGCCCGAACTCGAGCCAGCGCGCGACGCGTCCCTCCGGCTCGGTCGGCGCCGCCGCGAGCACGCGGTCGCGGCGCGCCTCGAGCACCGGGATCATGTAGCGGAAGAAGGCGGGGATGCCCATGCCCACGACGACGATGGCGACGAGGGTCGGGAGGCCGCGGACGCGCGGGAAGGGCTTGGGGTCGGGCATGGGCGAGCGCGACACGGTAGCAGCTCGCCGCGACTCCCACACGTCCGGGCGCTCGCGCCGCTCGCGACGCGCGAAGAAGACCGCTGAGGAAGCCAGGAACGGAGGAAGAAGGCGGTCGCGAAGCGCGCCCCCGCTACCAGAGCCGCTCACCGTCGAAACCGACGGCTCCGATCCCGGAGCCCGCGTCGCGCGGGCGGATCACGCCGATCGCTCCGGCGAAGCGCGGGACGTTCGAGGAGCCGACGACGACCGGAGCGGCCTCGCCCTCGGGCTCGACGCAGAAGAGCCCGCCCCCGCCGCACGCGAAGGAGTACCACAGGCGCGAACCGTCCGGGCTCCAGCAGAGCTGCATCACCTCGAAGAAGTGGGCGCCGTGGTAGTCGCTGGTCCAGAGGCGCTCGCGCGTCTGCACGTCGATCACGCGGACGTACGTGCCCTCGCGGGTCGAGAACGCCAGCCGCTCGCCGTCGGGGGAGAAGGCGATGGCGGCCAGCTCGTTCTCGCGCTCGGGGAAGAAGGAGTCGGGGTAGCGGCGCTCGTACTCGAGCTTGCCGGTCTCCGGGTTCCAGAGCCTGAGGCAGTCGTCCGCGTGGCCGGTGGCGACGAGCCGGCCCTGCGGATGGATCGCGAGCGCGACGATCTCGTCGCCGCAGTCGATCTCGCCCGGCCTCGCAGCCTTCGAGACGACCTCGCCCGTCTCGGCGTCCCGCGCGCGAATCAGGGCCCCGTCGGCCGTGAGCAGCAGCTCGCCGTCCGGGCTCCATGCGAGCTGCGGATCTCCGGGCGGGTCGGAGACGACCCAGCGTTGCACGAGCTCGCCCGTTGCGGTCCACAGGCTCGTGTTCCCGTCCCAGTCGCCGACGACCAGGCGGTCCGCGCTCGGCGACCAGGCCATCGACGCGCCGAAGGGGTACTCCTTCGCGCGGTCCTCGCAGGAGGGCAGGGCCGCGAGCGGCGGCGACGCCAGAGCGCGCGTCAGGCTCCACACGACGAGCTTCCCGTCGTGCCCGAGCCCGGCGAGACGCTCGCCGTCCGGCGAGAACTCGAGCGCCCAGGGAACGTTGGAGAGCACGGGCTCGAGGTCGCGCAGGTGCTCTCCGCTCGCGGCATCGAGCAGCTCCACCCGACCCCGGCGGTGGCCGGCCGCGATCACCTTCCCGTCGCGTGCCACGGCCACGGCGCGCGCGTCCTTCTCCCGGTCGACCCTCTCCACCGCGACCTGCGTCCCTCGCGCGGAGGTGTCGGCGAGCTCCGCCTGCGGTTTCCGGCACCCGAGCTGCGACGACGGGGCGAGGAGGAAGGGGAAGATCCAGCCGAGCCCCATCCGCGATGCCCCGGGCGAACGCACGCTCTCGAAACCCCTGCCCGCGGTCGGAGTTCCGGAGGGCGAGCACGCTCTCGACGGCGTGGGCCGCCCCGCCGTCACGGCACGAAGAACACCTCGAGCCCGTTGGACAGGTTGAACCCGCTCCCGCACGGCCCGAGCGGATCGCGGTACCAGCACTGGAACGGATAGGTGCGGCAGGCCTCGATGCGCCCGGCCCGCGGGAAGCCGCGCGACTCGGCGACGATGCCCGGGCCTAGCTGGACGCGCCCGGCGCCGTCGGCGAGGCGCGGGGCGAAGCGCTGGAAGCCGGTCGCAGCGGCCCGCACGCAGCGCACGCCGTCGCCGAAGGGGCGGAAGTCGCGCCCGCCGCCGAGGTAGACGATCGCCACCTCGCCGGCGGGCAGGCCGCCCACGTCGAGCACGAGGTCGTCGGCAGCGACGCTCGTCGTTCCCGAGGCCACCGCGAGCAGCGCGCCCGCGCCGGTCGAGTTGGCGCAGCCGGCCGCGGCGTCTGGGTTGCCGCAGGGGCAGAGGCCGGGCACTCCGAAGCAGAACGGGAACGTGTCGCAAAGGCGCATGCTGTAGACGTAGGCCGAGCCGGAGAAGCTGCCGTCGTCGTCGTCGCGCGCCGAGCCGGCGAGGATGCGCTCGCCGGCGAGAGCGACGCTCGAGCCGAACTCGTCGAAGGGCGCGAGGTCGAAGGGCGCGAGCGCGGCGTCGAGGCTCCAGTCGCCGCCGCAGCCGCGGTAGACGTACACGGCGCCGCCGCCGGTCCGCGCGCGGTCCGACCAGCGGGCGCCGACGACCAGCCGCTCGCCCTCGAGCGCGAGGGCGTGGCCGAAGCGGTCGCTCGCGTGGCCGTCCTCGGCGGCGAGCGCCGCGCGCTCGGTCCAGGCGCCCGCGACGCGCTCGAAGACGAACGCCGCACCGGCTCCGCTGCAGGTTCCGCAGCGCGGCGCGCCGACGACGAGGCGCTCGCCCTCGAGCGCGACGTCCCGGCCGAACTCGCCATCCGGCGCGAGGCGCGAGGGCAGGAGGCGCGCGGGCGCGCCGAAGACCCCGGCCGTGCGCTCGAACACGTAGGCGGCGCCGTGGCCGCCCTCCGCGTGCGCGCCGCAGGCGAGCCGCTCGCCGTCGAGCGCCACGCTGACGCCGAAGCGGTCGCCCGCCGTCCCCGACGGAGCGTGCAGCTTGGCCGCGCGCGTCCACGGAGCGCCGGGCGCGCCATTGCGCTCGAAGACGTACACCGAGCCCGACGCGGGCCCGAGGTCGCCATCCTGCTCGGCGCCCACCGCGAGGCGCGCGCCGTCGAGCGCCACGCTGACGCCGAACCAGTCGCCGGGCGCTCGGTCGGGCGCCTGCAGGACCTGCTCGAGGGGCCAGGCGCTCCCCGCGCGGTGGAACACGTAGACCGCGCCGGCGCCATCGTCCTCGCCGAGCGCGCCCACGACGATGCGCTCCTCGTCCATGTCGACGGCGTGGCCGAACTGGGCGAGGGGCGCCCCGCGCGCGGCGGCGGTGAGCTTCGCGGTCTGCGCCCAGACCCCGGCCGAGCGCTCGAAGACGTACGCCGAGCCCGACGCGACGCCGAAGTCCTCGTCGAGCGCGGCCCCCACGACGGCCGTGTCGCCAGCGATCGCGCAGGCCTCGCCGAGCTTGTCGCCCACGTCGGCGTCGCTCGCGGTCAGCTTGGCCTCGAGCTCCTGGACGGCCGCGAGCGGGGCGCGCAGCGGACCGAGGAGCGCGGCGAGGGCGAGGCCGGCCGCGGTGCGCGCGAGGTGCGAAGACTCCATGAGTGCGTCCACCGCCAGCGTAACCGACCCGCGCGCGATGGGCCGGAAGGCGCCGCGACCGGGGAGCCGGAAAAAAAACCGCCGGGCTCGGGCTCGCCGCCGCGGCCTCTCCGGCGTCCGCGCGCACCACGCCCTCCTCTGGCGCGACGCCGCGCTCGTCCATGCCCACGCGCTCGACTACGACGGCGACCGGCGGCCCGACCTGCACCTCGTCACCCCGGGCGAGGAGCGCGTGCTGCGCAACCTGGGCAGCGGCTCGTTCGAGCGCGTGGCGCTCGACTTCACGCCCGCGGGAGCGCGGCGCGCGGTGGACGAGCGAGCGAACGCGGAGAGCGTGAGACGGCTTCGCCGCGCTGGACCCGGGCGGCGAACTCCGCCAGCACGGTCTCGAAGCGCTCCAGCTTCCCGGTGGAACTCGCGGCGCTGCTCGAGTCGTCGGTCCGGGCGCTCAGGTCAGACCTCCCACTCCTCGGATGCAGGCAGGAGCTCGCCCAGGACCTCCTCGAGCGTCCATGGAACGATGGGCTCCCGCCAGGGCCGCGGCGCCGAGGACTTTGGGGGCTCGGCGTCGGCGCGCGAGGCCCACGCGCCCTATTGTCGCGTCAACCGATCATCTCCGCCAGGATCGCCCGCGCGAGGTCGCCCAGGCCGGCTCCCTGCGTGTTGCACATCAGCGCGACGACGAGCTTCAGGTCCGGACACACGATCAGGAACGTCGACGTCTTGCGCTGGCCGCCGCTGTGGCTGACGACGCGGCGCCCCTCGAGCTCGCCCACGCCGAAACCGAAGCCGTAGCCGTGGCCGGTCCCGTCCTTCGTCCTCTGCTCGGTCCACATCGCGCGCCGGCTCTCCGCCGACAAGAGGCCCTCGTCGCAGAAGGCCGCGCCGTAGCGCGCCAGCTCGGCGACGGTCGAGATGTAGCCGCCGCCGGGGACCTTCCAGCTCACGTTCGAGTCGCCGCCGAGGACGGCGCTGCCGTCGGCGCGGACGCAGTAGCCGAGCGTGCGCTCGGGGATCTCCGTCGTCGGATGGTCCGGCTGGAACGTCTCCAGGCCCAGGGGCTTCGCGATGCGCTCCGCGAGCTGCTCGTCGAACGGCGCGCCGCCGGCGCGCTCGACCACCGCGCCGAGCAGGACGTACCCGTGGGTGCTGTACGAGTAGCTCGTGTCCGGCTCGAAGAGCAGCGGCGACTCCTTGAACATGTCGAGCGCCAGGATGCGGTCGGCGAAGGGGTTCTCGCGCTCGTACGTGCGCTCGGTGCGCACGGGGCCGTGCTGGTAGTGGACGATGCCCGCCTGGTGGCAGAGCAGCTGGCGCGCGCTGAACGGGAACTGCTTGGCCGGGAACTCGGGCACGTACTCGCGCACGTCGCGCTCGAGGTCGAGCTTGCCTTCTTCGACGAGCTGCAGCGCGAGCGTGGCCGTCACGGACTTCCCGATCGAGGCCCAGCGGTACATCGTGCGCCCGCTCGCGGGCTCGTTCCCGTGGTAGTCCTGCCAGCCGAAGCTGCGCACGTCGAGCAGCTCGCCGTCGGCGGCGATCGCCATCGAGAGCCCGACGATGGCCTCGGCGGCGAGCGTCGCGTCGACGAGCGCGACGATCGGCTCCTCCCAGAAGTCGGGCAGGCCGCCCAGGTCGACGCTCACCGGGCGCGGGCGCGAGAGGTCGACCTCGATCGGGGGCTGCGCCACGGCCTCGCGGCTCGCGCGCTTCGCGCGAAGGCCGGCCACGAGCGGGGCGCCCGGGCTGCCGGCGAGCTCTTCGCCCTCGAGCGTCAGCGCGAAGTCGACGGCGGTGCCGCTCCCGAAGTCGCAGGCGAACGCCAGCGCGCGCTCGCCCGCGTCCCAGTCGGCCCGGAAGTCCGCGTTGCCGAGGGTCGAGCGGAAGCGGCCCTCGAGCTTGCCGTCCGCGCGCGGCTCGAGCGTGAGGACGAAGGCGTCGGGATCGGACTGGCCGGGAACCTGGACGCTGCCCTTCCAGGTGCCGGTGACGTCGGCGACGCCGGCCGCGCCGGCCGCAACGGCCGTCGCCTGGGCGGGAGCCGGGAGGGCAGAGTGCAGCGACGCGAGCGTCGCCAGGACCAGGGTCGAGAGCATGGACCACCTCGGCGCTTCGGAATCGATCCCGCGGGCCGCGGCAGCGCGGGCCCGGCAGGCGCCCAGTATGCGCGAGCCCGGGGCCCTGATTCGCGGCCGAGCGGCGCTCGAACGGGAGGCATACGGGAGCGGGACGCGCCGTCCTCCGAGTTAAGCTTTGCCCGCGCATGACGTCCTCCCCCCGCACCCCCGCGCGCCCGGGCCGGGTCCCCGGAACCGCCGGCTGGATCGGCCTCGGCCTCGTCTACGGCAGCCTGCTCGCCCTCGGGCGGGCGCGGGCGCTCGTCTTCGTGCACGGAGAGTACCGCGGCGTCGCGCCGCAGCTCGCCGAGTGGCGCGCGGCCGGCGCGCTGCCGTCCGAGCTCGCCCTCGCCCTCGCCCTCGGCCTCGGCGCCGCCTTCGTGGCGTGGCGAATCGCGCGCTCGCTCTCCCGATCGCCCGAGCGGCCGTTCGCGCGGCTCGCCCTCTCGCTCGCCGTCGCGTTCGGCGTCGCGACCCTCGTCGCGGTGCGCCCGCCGGGAGCGCCGGACTTCGAGCGCCTCGACGCGCTGGCAGGCGACTGGCTGCGCCGGCACGCCGTGCTCTGGCCCGCGGTCCTGGCCGCAGCGCTGACGCTCGTCGTCTTCGCTGCGCGCCTCGAGCGCAGCGCAGCGCGCCGCCGCGTCGCGGTCCTCGCCGCGGGCGTCGTGGCGGCGCTGTTCGCCGGCGTCGGCTACGCGCCGCTGTGCTCGCCGTCCGCCCCGCGCATGCGCGTGCGCGAGGTCGTGCGCGAGGTGCTGTTCACGCAGGACGGCTGGACGGTGCACCGCGCGCGCCCCGACGCGCCCCCGCAGGCCGGAATCCTCAGCCCGAGCGTCGACTACAAGACGGACTCCGCCGACCTGCCCTCGCTCGTCATGCCGCCGCCGTGCGAGGTGGGCTTCCGCGTCGGGCGCGACGACGGCGAGGTCGTCCTGCGTGTCGCCGCCGGACTCGACACCGAGGTCGGGCGCGACCTCGTCGAGCACGAAGCGCTCACCTTCGGTTTCGAGATCGAGAAGAACGGCGCGAGCGTGTTCGAGCGCGAGCAGCACGTGTGGCGCGAGACGCCGCTCGCACGGCGCACCTGGCACCGCCCCGAGCGCGAGGAGGCGCGCGCGCTGCGGCTCGCCCCCGGCGACGAGATCCGGCTGCGCACCTGGATCGTGGGCCTCGACGACGAAGAGGCCCTCGCCCTGCCCGCGTACCGGGTCGGCTTCGGCGAGCTCGTCCTCGAGCGGTACGTCGAACGCGAGCGCGTGCGCGCGAGCCCGAGAACGCCCAACATCGTGCTGATCGTGCAGGACACGCTGCGCTCGGATCGCCTCTCGTCGTACGCGTACGAGAAGCCCACGACGCCCAACCTCGACCGCCTCGCGGCGCGCGGCGTGCGCTTCGAGCAGGCGTACTCCACTTCGAGCTGGACCTGGCCGTCGACCGCTTCGATCCTGACCGGGCTCCTGCCCGACGCGCACGGCGTGACCGACGACTCGAGCTGCTACCTCGCAGGGCGCAACGAGACGCTGGCCGAGGCGCTGCAGGCGCGCGGCTACACGACCGCAGCCTTCACGCGCAACCCGTTGATCGTCCCCGAGAAGAACTTCGACCAGGGCTTCGAGACGTTCGACAGCCACTCGGGCGGCTTCGAGAAGACGGACGCGATGCTCCTGGGGCTCGAGGGCTGGATGGACCGGCACGCGAGCGCGCGCTTCTTCCTCTACCTGCACCTGGTCGATCCGCACGCGCCGCACCGCCCGCGCGAGGAGGACCTGGCGCGGCTGGGCGGCCGCGAGCCCGAGGGATTCCCGGGCGACTCGGCGCTGCCCGACTTCAACCGAGCGCTGCTCTCGGGCTGGGGCTATCGCAAGGACGGATCGCTGCGCGAGGACGTCCTGCCCGCGGGCTACCTCGGGTGGTTCAACGACGTGTACGACGCGACCGTCGCGTCGGCGGACTTCTACGTCGGAGCCGTGCTCGACCGCCTCGAGTACCTGGGGCTCGAGGGCCGCACGATCGTCGCGTTCACGAGCGACCACGGCGAGGAGTGGCTCGACCACGGGACGCTGACGCACGGCCAGACCGTGCACCGCGAGCTCGTGCAGGTGCCGCTGATCCTCGCCGGGCCCGGGCTCCCGCGGGGCGCGGTCGTCGAGGTACCGGTGTCCAACCGCCACCTCGCCCCGACGCTGGCGCGTTTCGGCGGCGCCGAGATCGCCGCCGTGCGCGACGCCCTGGACCTCGCGGCCGCGAGCCCGGGTCGGGCGGGCGGGATCGAGGCGCGCGCGATCCACTACTCGACCACGCACGGGTACTGGAACGGGCGCCGCGGCCGCCAGCCGATCTACGGGATCCGCGACGCCCGCTGGGTGCTGCACTACGCCCCGCTCGGCAGCGACTTCGGCGTCCCGGCCGACGAGGCGCCCGAGGGCGGACAGTTGCGCCTGTTCGACGTGGAGCGCGACCCGCAAGAGCGCGTCGACCTCGGGAGCGCCCACCCGGACGTCGCCGCGGCGCTGCGCGGAAAGATCTTGAGGAAGATCGAGGAGCTCCTCGCGAGCCGCGGGCCCGAGATCGAGCTCGGCGCCGGCGCGAGCACGCAGAGGCTCCTGAACGAGGTCGGCTACGCGGAGTTCGACGAGGGCGAGGACGGGTCGCCGGACCCCACGGAAGACCGTTGAGCGCGAGCGAGTCGCACTCCCGGCGCGAGCTCTTCACGTGGGTCCCGCTCGGCCTGTGGCTGGGCACGGTCCTCGCCGCCCTGCGCGCGGGCGCGCTCGTCGCGCTCGGGCTGCGGCGCGCGGGCACGGCGAGCGAGTCCGCGCGCGAGCTCGCCCGCTGGGAGGTGGCGGCGCGGCTGCCCGAGCTGGTGCTGCAAGGCGCGATCGTGGGCCTGCTCGTCGCCGTGATGGCGCGGATCGCCACGGCCGATGGGACGGGGCCGCGCGCCGGCATCTGGACCATCGCGCTGTTCTGCCTGGCGGCGATCCTCTCGGTGCTCTCGGGCTGGCCGGTGGACGCGCCGCTCGCGCTGGCCGGCATGCACGGCACGCTCGCGCTCGACGACCTCCTGGTGCAGCTCGTGCTGGGGCTGCTCCTGGTCGCCGTGTCGTTCAACCTGACGCGCTGGCTGCGCGGCGAGGGCGGGATGCGCGCGCTCCTGCGCGGGCCGCTCGGCGCGACCCTCGCAATCGCCGCCTTCCTGTCGGCGAGCGCCTTCGCCTGGTGGCGCTTCCAATCCGGCGGGCCGACCTACCGCATCCGCGTCGTGCACCACGACTGGCTCGCGGACCGCGCGGCGTGGCGCGTCCTGGAGACGAACGCGGCGCGCGGCCCGGAGCTCGCGATCCTCTCGCCGGCCGCCGCGTCCGAGGTGGACTCGGGCGACAAGCCCGCGCTGTGGATGCCGCCGCCGTGCACGATCGAGCTCGAGGTGCCGGACGGGGCGCAGGACCTCGTCCTGCGCGCCGCCGCCGGCGTCGACAAGAGCGTGCGCGAGGCCGCGAGGACCCACGGCGCGATCGCGGTCGACTTCGAGGTGCGGCTCGACGGCGAGGAGGTCTTCCGCGAGCGCATCGTGTCCGCGCCCGAGACGGCCTGGACGCCGAAGGAGTGGACGTGGCACCACGTCGGAGGGGGAGAGGGCCTGCGCGTCCGGCCCGGCCAGGTGCTCACCCTGCGGACGAGCTTCCCCGAGGGCGACCCCGGCCGCGACGCGCCGCCCGAGCTCGTGCGCGCGGGCTTCGCGCCGCTCGTGCTCGAGCGCAGCCTCGAGCGCCGGCGCCAGCGCCCGCGCCCGGAGACGCCGAACATCGTGCTGATCGTGATGGACACGCAGCGCGCCGACCGCATGTCGTGCTACGGCTACCGCAAGGGCACGACGCCCAACCTCGACGCGCTCGCCGCGCGCGGGATGCTCTTCGGCGCCGCGCACTCGACCGCGAGCTGGACCTGGCCGGCGACCGCCTCGATCCTGACGGGGCTCGGAGCCGACGAGCACGGCGTGCTGGACAACGACGCCAGCACGCTGCAGCTCGCGTTCACGACGCTCGCCGAGGTGCTGCAGCAGCGCGGCTACACGACCGCCGCCTTCTCGCGCAACCCGCTGATCGCCCCGGCGCGCTACTTCGACCAGGGGTTCGAGACGTTCGACCCGCCGCCGACGCTGGGCTTCCCGAAGTCGGACGAGGTGATGCCCGCCGTGCTCTCCTGGGTCCGGACGCACGCGCGCACGCGTTTCTTCCTGTACCTGCACCTGGTCGACCCGCACGCGCCGCACGCGCCGCACCCGGAGGAGCTCGCGCGGCTCGGCGGCGAGCGGCCGGACGACTTCCCCGAGAACGGGATGAACTTCTACACGCAGAAGCTGCTGCGCGAAGGGTACCCGCCGGACCCGGAGGCGATCCCCGCCGCACACCGCCAGTGGATCTCGGACGTCTACGACGCCAGCGTCGCGACGGGCGACCGCTGGCTCGGCGAGCTCCTCCGCCTGCTCGATGCGCTGCAGCTCGCCGACCGAACGGTCGTCGCGTTCACCTCCGACCACGGCGAGGAGCTCCTCGACCACGGGCTGCTCGAGCACGGGCACACCGTTTTCCGCGAGCTGGTGCGGGTGCCGCTGATCCTCGCGGGACCGGGCATCCCCGAGGGCGTGCGCGTCGAGCGCACCGTGTCCAACCGCCACCTGGCGCCGACGCTCGCGCAGCTCGGCGGGGCGCGGCTGCCCGGGCTCGCGGACGGCGAGTTCCTCCTCGAGCGCGAGCCGGAGGGCGCGGGCCGGGCGATCTACCAGACGTCGAAGGGCTACTGGAACGGCGCGGCGCGGCAGAGCCTGTACGGCATCACGGAGGACGGCTGGTCCTTGCACTGGCGCGAGCCCGCCGCGGGCGCGGACGAGCCGCTCGAGGTGCGCCTCTTCAGCGATGCGCACGACGCGGCGCAGGCCAAGGACAGGAGCGCCGAGGAGCCGGAGCAGGTGCAGCGGCTGCTCTTGGATCTGCGAGAGGGGGTCGCGGGGCAGCGCGCGAAGCACGAGCCGTTCCCGGTCGGAGTCTCGCCCGACTTCCAGAGGTTCCTCGACGAGGTCGGCTACGGGGGCCACGAGGAGCAGGCGGAGGACGGATGAGCTCGCGCCGCATCTTCGTCGGCGACGTCCAGGGCTGCCGCGCGGAGCTCGAGCGCCTGCTCGAGGCGCTCGCCTTCGACCCGGCGCGGGACGGGCTGTACCCGGTGGGCGACCTCGTGAACCGCGGGCCGGACTCCGCCGGCGTGCTGCGCCTCGCGCGCTCGCTCGGCGCGCGAGGCGTGCTCGGCAACCACGACGTGCACGCGCTGCGCGCGGCGCGCGGGCTGCGCGAGCTCGGCCCGCGCGACACGCTGGGCGAGCTCTTCGCCGCGGGCGACGGCGAGGAGCTGCTCGCGTGGCTGGCCGAGCTCCCGTTCGTGCGCGTCTTCCCCGATCTCGTGCTCGTGCACGCGGCGCTGCACCCCGCGTGGCGCGACCCCGAGCGCGAGCTCGCCGGCCTCGACCCGCTCGTCCCGCACCCCAAGGTCGACTTCGCCACGCGCGCGCGCTACTGCACGGCGGACGGCGAGCGCCCGAGCACCGACTGGCCCCCGCCCGATCCACCGTACTTGCCCTGGTTCGAGCACTGGCAGGCGCGCGCGGACGAGCGGCGCACGGTCGTCTTCGGCCACTGGGCGCGCCTGGGCCTCGTGCAGCGCCCGCGCGTGCGCGGCCTCGACACGGGGTGCGTGTGGGGCGGGCAGCTCACGGCGTGGGTCGCCGAGGAGGACCGCTTCGTGAGCGTGCCCGCGGCTCGGGCGTGGTCGCCGGCGTCATCGTCGTAGCCATGCCCGCCTTCGAAGCGCTCGACTGGTACGCGACGCCCGTGTACTACGACATCGTCTTCGACGCGGACACGCGGCGCGAGGCCGACTTCCTCGAGGCGCTGCACGCGCTCCACGGAAGGGCGCGCGGCAGACGCGCGCTCGAGCCCGCCTGCGGCAGCGGGCGGCTCGTCGTCGAGCTGGCGCGCCGCGGCTGGCGCGTGACGGGGACCGACCTCTCGGCCTCGATGCTGGGCTTCGCGCGCCGGCGCCTCCGGGCCGAAGGGCTGCGCGCCACGCTGCGCGCGGCCGACATGGCGGCCTTCGCGGAGCGCGGGCGCTTCGACCTCGCGCACTGCCTGGTGAGCACGTTCAAGTACCTCGCGAGCGAGGAGGCCGCGCGCTCGCACCTCGAGTGCGTCGCGCGCGCCCTCGCGCCCGGCGGGGTCTACGTCCTCGGCTTCCACCTGACCGACTACGCCGAGACGCGCCGCCAGCGCGAGCGCTGGGTCGCCGAGCGCGACGGCGTGCGCGTCGTGTGCAACATCCAGGGCTGGCCCGCCGACCGCCGCCGGCGCACGGAGGAGGTACGCTCGCGCCTGGTCGTGCACGAAAACGGCGCCCTGAAGCGCTCGGAGACGTGCTGGACGTTTCGGACCTACGACGCGCGCCAGGCGCGCCGGCTCCTGCGGGCGGTCCCGGCGCTCGAGCACGTCGCGACCTACGACTTCACCTACGACCTCGCGGCGCCGCGCGAGCTCGACGACGCGCAGCTCGACGTGGTGCTCGTGCTGCGCAGGCGAGGGTAGGTCGGACGAGCCCCGGCTAGAGAGCGCGCGCCTGGTCCTTTGTCGGAGCCGTCTGCGCGGGAACCTCGGCCGCGCGCGGCGTGAAGCGGACGCGGGACGCACGCTCGAAACCGTCGAGCTGGCGTAGCGTCTCGAAGGCCGCCTCCAGCGCTGGGTCGTCGGCGAGCCGGGCCTCGAACGCCCCCATCTGCTCCGGGCTCAGCGAACCGTCGAGGTAGTCCAGCATCGAGACCAGGTCTTCTTCAGCGGGCTCTCGAATGTCGCTCATTCCACGATCCCTTTTCGGTTCAGACACTCCCGGAGCTTGCGCGCTGCGCGCCAGAGCGAGACGGCGACGCTCCCTTCGGGGATTCCGAGGGCCAGCGACCTCGCGGTGGGTCTTCGTTCGACCTTGCTCGTAGCGCATCTCCCAGACCTGCCGCTGGAGTCCCGTCAGTTCGTTCCTGCACTCCTCGAGCGCCCGCCTCAGCTCGGCTCGCGCCAGGGTGTCCGGCGGGCGGGCCGGGTCCTCCGGCTCGACCCACGAGGCGGGATCCGATTCGAACGGACCCGCAGCCCTCCTGCGGCCATACGTAGAGAGCACGCCGCTCGCCCTCCATTTCAGGAAAGCGTCGAAACTGCGGATCGGGCGCGGCCGTCGGCACAGCGAGTCGAGGGTCGTGGCGATTACCTCCTGGAGCAGGTCCTCCCTGTCCTGTGCGGGCACACGGGCTCCCTCGAAGATCGGAGGGCAGACCGCGCGGATCCTTTCGACGATTGCTTCCTTTTCGTCCGCTCCGGGACTTGCGGACCCGGCGGAGGGCGCTGCCTCGGGGGCGACCTCCGGTTGCCCGGGCAAACCGGGGGTCAAGGCCATCGCTGCGTCGCGGCGCACCGGCGGTGCGCGGACCGGGTGCGCGGACCGGGTGCGAGGACATTGGAAGTTCGTCTCGGGACGACGTCGAGGAGCAGGGGCCGCCGCGGTCGACCCGCGGCTGGATCCGGCACCGCTTTTGCAGGAGACCGGAGCGAGAGATCGAAAGGGATCCACGTCCACCGTCCCCTGGAGGAACGATGAAGGTCTGGATCGAACGAATCGTGCGTCGCTGGATCGCCGCGGTGCTCGCGCTGCTCCCCGGCTGGCTCGGAGTGCACGGTCCGGCGCGGCCCGCGGGCGAGCGGGCGCGTCACCCGGACGTAACGCGGGAGGAGCGAGCGCCGGCGCCCGCGCCCGCGAAACCCGCGAAACCCGCGCCGCCCGCCGGGCCCGCGGGAGAGCTCCCGCCGGACCCGACGCACTGGCGCTACTGGTGGAGGTTCAACCACGAGCCGTACCTGGGCCTGCGCGCGGGCGTGTTCGACGTCAGCCCGTTGACGGGCAGCGACGGTTTCTTCCTGGGGCTGGGCGAGTCGACCTTCGGGCCCCCGAACAACCCCGCGACCGCGAGCGGGCCGTCGTCTCCCGGCGCGTCGTCACCGGCGGGCCCGCGGAACCACCCGGCCTCCTCCGCCGGTCCGCCTGTGCCGGCCGCGGCGCTCCCTCCCGCCCGCGACGCGCGCGAAGCCGAGTTCATCGACTGGCGCGAGCACGCGCGCAGCGGCGAGTGGCACGAGCGCGACGTCGAGCGCCTCTTCCGCGCCTGCCGCCGGCGCGCGGACGAAACGCCGAGCGCGATGTTCTTCCGCTTCTGGGGCGACAACCCTTTCGAGCTCACGGCGCAGGACGCGCACTCGACCTTCGCGCTCGACGTCGACACGGCGAGCTGGGCGCTCGCCCGGCGCTACCTCGCGGACGGCTACGTGCCGCCCAAGGAGATGGTGCGCACCGAGGAGTTCCTGAACGCGTTCGCGCCCGACCTGGCGCCGCCCGCGGAGGGCGCGCTGGGCATCGACCTCGAGCTGGCGCCGAGCCTCTTCGGCGATCCGGGCGCGGGCCACCTGATGCTGCGCGTCGGCGTGCGCGCGAAGGACGTCGCGCGCGCGGCGCGCGGGCCGCTGGCGCTGACGCTGGTCGTAGACTCGTCGGGGTCGATGCGCGAGGGACAGCGCCTCGAGCTCGTCAAGCACGCGCTCCGGCTCCTCGCCCTCGAACTCGACGCGCGCGACCGGGTCGCGCTGGTGGGCTTCAGCCAGGCGGCCTGGACGCTGCTCGAGCCGACCTCCGGCAGCGACCGGGCCGCCATCGAGCGCGCGCTGGGCGGGCTGCGCCCCTTGCAGTCGACGAACGTCGAGGCGGGACTGCAGCTCGGCTACTCGAAGGCGCTCGCGATGGCGAGCGAGGGCAGGACCAGCCACGTCCTGCTCTTCTCCGACGGCGTGGCCAACGTCGGCCAGCGCGACGCCGAGGGCATCCTCGCCTCGGTGGCCGTGGCGCGCGAGGCGGGCGTCTACCTGAGCACCGTGGGCGTGGGCATGGGCAACCACGACGACGTCCTGCTCGAGCAGCTGGCGAACCGCGGCGATGGGACCTGCCGCTACGTCGACTCGCCGCGCGAGGCCGAGCGCCGCCTGGTGGACGAGGTGATGTCCGTCCTGCACCCGGTCGCGCGCGACGCCAAGGTGCAGGTCGAGTTCGACGCCACGCAGGTCCGTTCCTGGCGCCTGCTCGGCTACGAGAACCGCGCGGTCGCCGACCGCGACTTCCGCGACGACGCCGTCGACGCGGGCGAGGTCTGCGCCGGGCAGCAGGTCACGGCGCTCTACGAGCTCGAGCCGACCGGCACGCCCGCGCGGGCGCCGCTCGCCATCGCGCGGCTACGCTACCTGCCGCCGTTCGGAAGGGGCGAAGCGGGCGGAGCGGGCGACGCGCCGGGCCGCGCGACCGAGATCGCCGCTGGGATCGGCGCGAGCGCGGCGAAGTCCGACTTCCAGGGCGCCTCGCCCGGCTACCGGCGCGCGGTGCTCGTCGCCCAGTTCGCCGAGGTGCTGCGCCGCAGCTACCACGCGCGCGCCGACTCCTACGGCGAGCTGCTCGCCGCGGCCGAGCGCCTCGAGCGAGAGCTCGAGGACCCCGAGCTCGGCGAGCTCGTCGCCCTGATGCACCGCGCGGACCGGCTCGTGCGCGAGCACGTGGCGTACGCGCACGATTTCGAGCGCGCGGTCGACACCGCGCGCGCGAACGCCTGGCTGCGCGCGCGCGTCGAGGCGCTGCACGGCGCAGAGGACGCCGAGCTGCTGCGCTCGCTGGAGCGCGAGAACGCGCGCCTCGAGGGCGCGGTCCGCGCGCTCCTGGAACGGCGCGCGATGGGCCACTGACCTGGGGGCGGACGCTCAGGGCACCAGCCGCACCGCGATCCCGTTCGACAGGTTGAACCCGGTCCCGCACGGCCCGAGGCCGTCGCGGTACCAGAACTGCACGTGATGCGTCTGGAACACGGTCAGCCCGGCGCTCGCCGCGAGCCCCGGCCCCAGACCGAGGCTCCCGGTCGAGTCCGCGGTCTGCGGCGGGAGTCGGCGCACGCCGCGATCGCCCGCGCGCACGCAACGCCTGCCGTCGCCGAACGTGCGGCTGGCCGTCTGCTCGCCGACCAGGGCCAGCCCCCACGTCGACGCCGGTGGAAAACTCACTCCGACTCGAATCGGCTCGCGAGATGGGTCCAGGAGAGCGAAGACCTCGTCGCGGGGCACTCGCGCCTAGCGCACTCGGAAGTCGAAGTCGAGTCGCACGCGATAGGGATCGTCGTCCGCGTCGACGTCGGATGTCAGCCCCCAGAGTCGGACGGACAGGTTGTCCGTTATGAAGTGCTGGTAGCCGAGGACGTAGCCGTCCATTCCTTCGCCGATGCCGCTGCCCTGGATCGGTGTGTCGTCCTGGGCGACGGGTGCGAAGATCGAGTTCGCGTCGAGCATGTAGAACGCGGCGAAGAAGTTGCCGTTGCCCTTGCCGCTCGTCGGACCGACCTGGAGCCCTGCGACGTAGCCGGTGTCTTCGCCCGAGTCGTCGTCGATGTTGTTCAGGTACTCCGCGAACGCCGTCGTCGGCGCGACGTCGTGGTGCCAGGTCGCCGCCGCGTAGGTATCCCAGATCAGGAAGCCGCCCGCGGCGGCCGTGTTCCCCGCGGACGGGAACTCGGTGAAGTGCTCCAGGTTCGTCCACTTCGAGACCGACGACGCGAAGTGGAAGTCCAACGATTCTTTCGAGCCCATCATCAGGTTCGCCTGCAGTCCGTGCATCGCCGGGTCGCTGCCAGAGCCGCTGTCGGCGTTGATCTCGGTGGCCACGACGGTCAGCAAGCGCACGTCGTACCGTACCGAGGAATCCTTGAGCTCCGGCGCCCACGTGAGCGCGGCGCCCGCGGGCTGGACATCGTCGTCCCATGCGAACTCGCGCGTCACCGGCGGCCGCGTGAACGTGTGTCCGAACTTGCCGCCGACGAGGTCGAGCGACTCCTTGGGCCGCCAGCCTAGATACAGCCGGTCCAACCCGACCTCGGCGGCCGAGAAGCCGTCCTCTCCGTCGCCGAAGTCCCAGTGCGGGTTGTTGGCGTCCCGGCCGTCCGAGAGCGTCGTGAAGCGCGCGCCCGCTCGGACTTGGGAGTGGATCTTGTACTCGCCGCCAACGCGGAAGCGCAGGCGCCCGCGGTAGCGGTCCTCTCCGTTGAGCTGGTCCAAGGTGCCTTCGAAGCGAACCCGGCCGTCAGCGTAGAGACTGAGCCGCGACCAGATGTCCTCTGCGGCCGGATCCTGCAGGGGCGGCAGCGCGCCAACCGGCGCGTCGCGCGGCCCGGCCGCCTCTCCGGCCGCGGGATCGTACGGGTCACCGGGCGCGAGCGGGACGGAGCCTAGCAGGGTCGCAGTCGACAGGAGGGCTTGGAGCATCGTCGTTCTCGGGGGGGGGGTTGGGGAACTTGGAGAACGCCCGCACCGGACAGAGCCGGACGCGGGCAGCTACCGCTCTCGGCCGGACGATCAGCGCAGCTCGGTGAAGTGGATCGTGCGGCGAAGCTGCGCGGGAAGCTCTCCCTCCGGCAGCACGCGGGCGGGGCGCCCGTCGATCTCGGCGTGCCCGATGATCATCGTGTTCACTGGACCGGCGGACTGCGGCGGGCGCAGCCGGAACTCGCGGCCCTCGTTGAGCCACAGCCGGTACTCGGTCAGGCCGCTGAACCAGCGCTGCGGGCCCAGGCCGTCGGGCGCGTCCGCCTCGACGATGTCCGCCGAGACCCAGCCGTAGCCGGGCAGGAAGTACTCGACCCAGCAGCGGTAGCCGGGGTCGTACTCCTTGCCCTCGTTCTTCGGGTTCAGGCGATAGCCCATCTGTAGCCGCGACGGAATCCCGCGCGCGCGCGCGAGCGCGATGAAGAGCGAGTGCAGGTCGGTGCAGCACCCACCCTCGTTCGTCAGGCAGTCGACGGCGGACCCGATGCCGCAGTGCGGCTTCGAGGGGTCCTTCGAGTAGTGGTCGGCGCTCGCCGCGACGTGGGCGAGCAGCTTCGCGGCCTGCTTGGCGGGGTTGCTCTCGTCGCCGCAGGCCTCGTCGGCGATCGCGCTGATCTTGTCGGACACGATCATGTTCGGAGCTTCGAAGCGGAGCTCCTCGGCGTAGATGCGGCGGTGCTCGTCCGTGATGGGACCGACCTTCGCCGGGTCGATCTGCGCCAGCACCGGGCTGCGGCGCAACGTGAACTCGACCACCGTCTGCAGCGACTCGGCCTTGGGCTCGTCGGCTTCCACGTAGAGGAAGCGGTTGCCGCGATCCTGGTCGCGCTCGATGCGCCACTCGCCGGGCGCGCTGACGACCGAGATGTCGAGCAGATCCTGGTAGCGCTCGTTGTCCGGGATTGAGATCCACCAGCGCACCTGGCCGGCCTCCTTCGAGATACCGTCGAGGACGACGGTCTGGCGGACGTGGTAGACGCGAGTCGCGCCCGCGTCGATGGTGGTCGCGCCGCCCTCGTGCGGGAGGAGCGGCGTGAGGAGCAGAGCGAGAGAGGTGAGGCTGGTCATCGCTTGAATGTTTCGGGCTCGGGGGACAGCGGGCGGCGCCCGCTGTGCGACGAGCAAGTATAGCGTGCGCTTATGGCGTGTGTAGGGATTGTCTATCCCCTGCGCCCGCGAGCCCCGCGAGCGCAGCCGACGGTGACACGCCCCCTTTTAATGGGGCCCTTCGTGACTACCGCCGGCTCCCGCGCCCGCGCCGAGCCGGTGCGGTCGCAAGGCTCTTCGTTCCTGCGTCGGGGGGGGGGGGGACTGGTGGTCGATGGTGCCTTCCAGCAGTAGACAGCGCCGGCCGCGAACCCGTAATCCCTACGAGCGTGCTCGGGATTCTTGCGCTCGCCGGGCGCTTGACGCTTCCCAGTTGGCGCCGGGAAGGAGGTGCAAGGGGTGGCACGCGCTTTGCAGGGCCCGGCGCCGGACGGGCGATAGGCTCACCCGGCAGAGACCCATACATGGCTTCTTCTCCCTGGCTGGTCGCCTGTCTCCTGACGCTCCCGCAACTCGGCGGCGATGGCGATGGACCCAACGAGGCCAAGCTGCGCCAGCTGTCCGCGATCGACCGTCAGCTGCGCAATGGCTCGGACCCTTTCAACAGCGAGCGCTTGGTCCCGTACCTGCGCGGCCAGCGGGCCAAGCTACCCCCGAACGCGCCCGTCGAGACCTCGGTGGAGTTCGACGTGGCGATCGCGGACGGCCTGCTGCGCGAGGGGAAGGTGGACGATGCGATCGCGGTGCTCGATCGCGCGACCGAGGCGCTCCGCTCCTCCCCCTCGATCGGGGTCGAGGTGGTTCAGATGGTCCGCAAGAGACTGGCGCTCGCCCACCTGCGCCGCGCGGAACAGGCCAACTGCGTGTGCGCGCGCAGCGGGGAGAGCTGCGTGTTTCCTCTGCGGGGCGCAGCGCGGCACTCCGATCGGGAGGGGGCCACGCAGGCCGCGAAGATCCTGGAAGGGGTCCTGCGCGACGACCCCTCCGACCTCCCGGCCGTGTGGCTCCTCAACCTGGCCCACATGGCGCTCGGCAGCTATCCCGAAGGCGTCCCTCTGTTGTATCGAATCCCGCCCGAGCGGATCGAGTCCGAGCTCGACATCGGGCGCTTCGAGGACGTCGCTCCTCAGCTCGGCGTCAACCGCCGCAGCTGCGCCGGCGGAGCGGCGATGGACGATTTCGACGGCGACGGCGATCTGGACCTCGTCACCTCGTCGAACGAGACCTCGACTCCCATGGCGTACTACCGCAACGAGGGCGACGGAAGCCTCGTCGACGTCAGCGCCCGGAGCGGCCTCGACACGCAGCTCGGCGCGCTCAACTTCGTGCAAGGGGACGTCGACGGCGACGGCCGCCTGGACCTCTACGTCCCGCGCGGGGCGTGGCTGCGGCGCAGGACCGGAGAGATCCCGCACTCCCTGCTCCGCCAGCGGCCCGACGGGTACTTCCTCGACGTGACCACGGCTTCCGGGGTCGACCTCGCGGCGCCGTCGCAGGTCGCGGCCTTCGCCGACGTCGACAACGACGGCGACCTCGACCTCTTCGTCGGGTGCGAGAGCGCGCGCACGCGCGCCGGGTGGCGGTATCCGAGCCGTCTGTACCGCAACGACGGCCACGGTCGCTTCGAGGACGTGGCGAAGGCGGCCGGCGTGCAGAATCTGGCCTTCTGCAAGGGCGCGGCCTTCGGGGACTACGACGCGGACGGCCTCGTGGACCTGTACGTCTCGAACATGGACGGCCCGAACCGCCTGTACCACAACGAGGGCGACTGGACCTTCGTCGATCGTGCGCTGGACATGGGAGTGGCCGAGCCCGTCGAGAGCTTCGCGACGTGGTGGTTCGACGCCGACAACGACGGCTGGCTGGACCTCCTGGTCACCAACTACTCCGGACGCGACCGCGCCAAGGAGGTCGCCGCGTACTACAAGAACCGCGCCACCGGAACGGACAGCGTGCGCTTGTACCTGAACGTCGGGGGAGAGGGCTTCCGGGACTCCACCGTCGAGATGGGCCTGAACCGGCCGTTCTTCCCGATGGGCGCCAACTTCGGCGACTTCGACAACGACGGCTTCCCCGATATGTACTTCGGGACCGGCGACCCGGACTTCGCCTCGCTGTGGCCGAACGTGGCGCTGCGCAACGACGCCGGCCGGCGTTTCCAGGACATCACGACGTCCGCCGGGCTGGGACACCTCCAGAAGGGGCACGGCGTCGCGTTCGGGGACTTCGATCAGGACGGCGACCAGGACATCTTGGCGCAGATGGGAGGGGCCTTCCGCGACGACGCTTTCTACGACGCCCTCTACCGCAATCCGGGCCACGGCCACCGCTGGCTGACCGTGCGGCTCGAGGGCGTGACCTCGAACCGCTTCGCCGTCGGGGCGCGCATCCGCGTGCGCATCGAGGAGGAGGAGGGCGAACGGGACGTCTACGCATGGGTCGACACGGGCGGCAGCTTCGGCTGCAACAGCCTGCAAGCGGAGATCGGCCTCGGAGGCGCGAAGCGCATCGTGGCCCTGGAGGTCAAGTGGCCTGCCACCGGTGCCGTCGAGGCGTTCGAGGACCTTCCGCTGGATCGCACCATCGCGATCACCGAGGGCGAGGGCACGTTCACGGTCGTCGAGACGCGGCCGATCGAGTTCTAGCGGGGCAGCCGCGAGACAAGTCTCCGCGGCGCCCACATGGCCTGGCTGGAGCCTAGAGATGCCGTCGCCGAGCCTGTGCTGACAGATAGTCGCCGGGCTCCTTGCTCGAATGCAGCTCGGCCACCTTGGTGAGCGCCTCGACGCTGGCGTCAAGCTCGCCGCTCCGGTAGGGCGCGACCCCCATGGCGTTCGACGAATCGCCGTTCTCCGGCGCGACCTCGACGACCCGGCGAGCGAGGCGCAGGGCTTCCGCCTGCGCTGGCCGAGTACGCGCGCGCCCGTTCCGAAGGCCCGCGCGGGGCTGGAGAAGTCAGCGAAGCTCCTGGACGAGCGTCCTGGTTTCGCCCTGGACGTCTTCCTACAGGAGGCGCACGCCCGAATCGAGGGCGAAGACCGGGACGGGTAGGACTTGCGCGATCCGAGCGCGCAGCCAGCCGTTCGCGAACGCGCGCCTCGAGGGCGCGGTGCGCGCGCTCCTGGAACGGCGCGCGATGGGCCATTGACCCGGGGGGGCGGACGCTCAGAGCACCAGCCGCACCGCGATCCCGTTCGACAGGTTGAACCCGGTCCCGCACGGCCCGAGGCCGTCGCGGTACCAGAACTGGAAGCGGTAGGTCCGGAACGCGGTCAGCCCGACGCTCGCCGCGAGCCCCGGCCCCACGCGCAGCGCGCCGGACGAGTCCGCGGCCTGCGGGGGCAGGCGCAGCACGCCGTGATCGCCGGCGCGCACGCAGCGCCGGCCGTCACCGAAGGTGCGGCTGGTCGCCTCCGCGCCGACGAGGGCCAGCCCCCACGTCGACGCCGGCAAGCCGCGTACTCCGAGCTCGAGGTCGTCGGCGACGAGCGAGAACGTGCCGCCTGCGACGTCGAGCGCCGCTCCGTTCCCCGTCGAGTTGGCGCAGCCCGCGTCGCCGTCGGGGTTGCTGCACGGACACGCCAGCACGCCGCCGAAGCAGTAGGGCTCGGCCTCGCCGTCCGGCACGAACACGAAGGTGGAGCCCGAGGCCGGGCCCAGCGGATCGTCGAACGGTGCGGTCGCGAGCAGGGTGTCGCCGAAGAAGGCCACGCGGTCTCCGGGACCGACGCCCGGCACGGTCTGCAGATCCTCCTCGATCCAGGCCCCTTCCCAGAGGCGGTAGAGGTGCGCTCCGAAACCCGCCGATCCCACGGCCAGCCGCTCGCCCTGGAAGGCGATGTCCGAGCCGAAGCCACCCTCCTGGAAGTCGCCGTCGAAGGGGACGAAGCGCGCCTCCTCCCGCCAGCGCCCCGCGCTGCGCCCGTAGACGAACGCGGTCCTCAGGTAGCCCGGCCATTTCGGCCCGGGGGCCACGACGGCGATGCGCTCGCCGGCCGTGGCGACCTTCGCGCCGAAGTCCAGTAGCAGGTCGCCGGTCGGAACGATGCGCGCTGCCTGCGTCCAGCCCGCGGGCCCGAGCTCGTAGACGTGGCGACCCCTTCGCCCGGTGCACCGACCACGAGACGCTCCGCGCCCAGGGCGACGGAGAAGCCGAGCCACTGGAAAAACTGGCCGGCGAACCGCGCCTCGCGCCGCCAGCGGCCGTCGCGCAGCCGGAAGAGCACGACCTCTCCCGCGTCCGTCTCGCCCGTGTCGAAGTAGGGGGCGCCGACCGCGACGAGGTCGCCCGCGATCGCCACGCTGTGACCGAAGGAGTCGTGCAGGTGCGCGCCGGGCGAGCGCAGCACCCCTTCCAGCTCCCACCCGCCCGGGCCGCGCGCGAAGACGAAGGCCGCGCCGGGAACCGTGGGGCTGCCGTACTCGGCGGGGGCGCCGACGACGATGCGCGTCCCGTCGTAGGCGACGCTCTCCCCGAAGTACAGGTACGGCCGGCCGTGGATCGGCCCCGGAGTCAGCTTCGCGGTCTCCCGCCAGACCGTCCCGCGGCGCTCGAAGACGTAGACGGCGCCCGACGACTCGCCGTGGTCGTCGTCGCCGTTCGCGCCGACGACGGCGACGTCCCCGAGGAGGGCGCACGAGGTCCCGAAGCGATCGATCGGCTCGCCGTCGCTGGCGCTGAGCCGGGCCACTTGCCGGGCCTGCGCGCCGGCGGCGAGCGAGACGGCGATCAGCGCGACGCGCAACGCGCGCCCCGCGTGGCGGTGGACGGACGGGAGAGCCATGGCAGGAATCCGGGAAGGAGGGAGCGCGACCGGAGCCGGATCAGGCTAGCACGGGGAGAGCGAGCGCGCGCCCCCCGCGCGCTCAGGCCCAGAGCACGAGGTCGCGCGACGAATCGCCCGGGTCGAGGGCGCTGCGCGGGCGCACGCGGATCCCGTACGCGTAGCTCCCCGAGTGCTCGATGCGGTGCCGCCCCTCGAACGCCTGCAGCCCGCGCTGCGCATCGCCGACGCTCCCGAGCTCGACGGTGTGCGCGTCGTGCAGCTCGCCCCCCGTGTCCTTGTCGAACACGATCTCGACGAGGACGTCCTCGGGCCGCAGCTCGTCGAGCTCGACCTCGACGCGCACCTCGATCTCGTCCCCCACTGCGAGCTCTTCGAGGTCCGCGATGCTCGCCGACGCGATGCGCAGCTTGGCGAACCCGCGGCGCACGCGCAGGCGCTCCTCGGTGCGCCGCTTGAGCTGGGCCCAGTGGTCCTGCTGCAGCGCCTGGCCGCTCTGCGCCAGCGGCTCGTAGGCGCGCTCGAGGTACTCGAGCACCATGCGGTCCGAGTTGAAGCGCACCGGGATCGTCTCGAGGCTCCCGAGCACGCGCTCGAGCCAGCGAAGCGGCACGCCATCCGGATCGCGCTCGAAGTACAGCGGCACGATCTCCTCCTCGAGCAGGCCGTACAGGCTGGCGGCGTCGAGCTGGTCCTGCAGGCTCTGCTCGGCGTAGCGCCGCCGGTCGGCGATCGTCCAGCCGTTCTCGCCGTCGTCCGCCTCCGGCCACCAGCCGTCGGCGATCGAGAGGTTGAGCGCGCCGTTGGTGGCCGCCTTCATCCCGGACGTCCCACTCGCCTCCTGCATGCGGACCGGGTTGTTGAGCCAAACGTCGACGCCCTGCACCATGAGCCGCGCGAGCGCGGCGTCGTAGTTCTCGAGGAAGACGACGCGGCCGACGAGCGGGTCCTCGCGCGTGCGCTGGACGATCTCGCGCAGGATCCCCTTCCCGATCTCGTCGCGCGGGTGCGCCTTGCCGGCGATCAGCACGCGCACGGGGCGCTCGTCGTCGTCCAGGATCGCCCGCAGCCGCTCCAGGTCCTGGAACACGAGCCCGGCCCGCTTGTACGGGGCGAAGCGGCGCGCGAAGCCGATCAGGAGCGCGTCCTCGGACAGGCCCTCGAGCGTGCGCGAAAGGAGCAGCGGGCTGTCGCTGCGCGCCAGGAAGGCGCGCCGCACGTGCGCACGGACGCACGCGAGCAGCCGCGCCTTCGCGGTCCGGCGCACGTCCCACAGCTTCGCGGCGGCGCCCACCGCGCTCGCGCGCGCGAAGTCCCCGCCCTGGATGGGGCGCTGGCGGACGCCGAGCGCCTCCGCGACCCCCGGATGGGTCCAGGTCGCCAGGTGCACGCCGTTCGTGATCGAGTGCACGGGCACCTCGCCCTCGACGACGCGCGGCCAGTACTCGTGCAGGAGCTTGCGCGAGGCGAGGCCGTGCAGGCGGCTGACGCCGTTCACGAAGGAGCTGAACGACAGCGCGAGGTAGGTCATGTTGAACTCGCCCTCCTGCGCGGCGGCGCGGCCCAGGCTCCAGAAGCGCTCCCAGGGGACCCCGACCCAGTCGGCGACGTCCGAGAAGTAGCGCCGCACGAGGTCCTCGCTGAAGCAGTCGTGGCCGGCGGGCACCGGCGTGTGCGTCGTGAAGACCGTGGTCGCGCGCACGAACTCGCGCGCCTCGTCGAAGGTCAGCCCGCTCTCGCGGACGAGCTGCGCGATGCGCTCCAGGGAGAGGAACGCGGCGTGGCCCTCGTTGATGTGGTAGACGGCGGGCCGGATGCCGAGCTCGCGCAGCAGGCGGTAGCCGCCGCGGCCGAGGACGATCTCCTGCTGGATGCGGCGCTTCGCGTCCCCGCCGTACAGGTTGCGCGTGATGTCGCGGTCGTCGGGCTGGTTGGCGGGCGCGTCGGAGTCGAGCAGGTACAGCTCGACGCGCCCGACCTGCGCACGCCAGGCGCGCAAAGCGAGCTCGCGGCCGGGCAGCGAGAGGACGATCTCGAGCGCCTCGCCGCCCGGGCGCTTGACGCCCTCCAGGGGCAGGCGGCGCGGGTCGTTCTCGACGTCGACGTCGATCTGCCCGCCCCCGGAGTCGAGGCGCTGCGTCATGTAGCCCATGCGGTAGAAGAGCCCGATGGCCACCATCGGCACGTTCAGGTCGCTCGCCGACTTGACGTGGTCGCCGGCCAGCATGCCCAGGCCGCCGCTGTAGATCGGGAGCGACTCGTGGACGCCGTACTCGGCGCAGAAGTACGCGACGGGGAGCTCGCGCGTGAGCACCGCCGTCGCCGGGGCCGGCTCCGTCCCGGTCGAGCCGAGATACGCGTCGAAGCGTTTCAGCGCGCGGTCGACGCGCGCGAGGTAGGCCTCGTCCGCGGTCGCCCGCTGCAGGTCCTCGGGCGGGACCCGGCGCAGGGAGACGAGCGGGTTGTGGCCCGACTCCCTCCACGTGCGCGGCGCCAGCTCCTCGAACAGCCGCGGCGCGTCCGCGTCCCAGCTCCACCAGAGGTTGCGCGCCAGCCGCTCGAGCGGCGCGAGCGCCGCGGGCAGGCTCGCGGCGACGTCGAAGCGCGAGAGCCGCGGCCGCTGGCCCTCGGGAGCCGGCTGCACGGGCAGCGCCACCTTGGGCCGGCGCGTCTGCGGCACGCCGCGCACGAGCCGCGCCCGCACCGCCTCGTACGCGAGCCGGTGCGCCTGGTCGTAGCTCGCGACGAGGTCGGCCCACGCCGTGCGTTGCGCGGACCGCCGGCAGGCGTCGCGCACCTCAAAGTCGCCGACGCCTTCGCGGAGCCAGGTCTCCAGGTGCTCGACGAGGTCGGTCGTGATGACCGCCCACTCGCGGCGCTGGCGCAGGAGCACGCTGACGCCGTCCTCGCGGCCGAGGCCGGCCGCGCTCGCCCAGCGGCCGAAGCCCGCGTAGTCGGAGGTGATCGTGGGCACCCCGACCGCGAGGCTCTCCTGGGGCGTGTAGCCCCAGGGCTCGTAGTACGAGGGGAAGCACGAGAGGTCCATCGCGCGCAGGACCGCCTCGTAGGGCATGTTCAGGAAGCCGTCGTCCGCGGCGAGGTAGATCGGGACGTGGACCACCTTGACGCGCGCCCCGAGCTCGTTCGCGAGCCCCAGGCTCGCGCAGCGCGCTTGAACGGGATCGTCGTCCTCGAACAGGTTGTGCGTCGAGATGCCCAGCGGCCCGTCCGCGGGTTCCGCGCCCCTGAGCCGCTCCAGCACGGCGCTGCGCACGCCGGAGTTCCCGGCGGGGACGAGGATCCAGGCGACGACCCGCCGGCCCTCCGCGGAGTCGACCTGCGCCAGCGCGTCGAGCAGGAGGTCGATGCCCTTGTTGTGAAACTCGTAGCGGCCCGAGATGCACACGTAGGTGGCACCGTCCACGGGCTCGCCGAGGAAAGTCTCGGCGAGGCGGTCGAGCGTGGCGCGGGCCTCCTCGCGCGGCGTCGAGGCGGCGATCTCGTCGACGACATCGAGATCGATGCCGTTGGGGAGCAGCGGATCGGGCGCGCGGCCGTGGAGCAGCTCGGCCTCCCGCGCGGTGATCTCGCTGACCGTCGTGAACACGTCGGCCTCGCGCGCCGCGACGCCCTCCATCGAGTGCTTGGCGGCGACGTCGTTCGCCACCGCCAGCTCCCCGGGCGTCGAGCCGCCGAGCCCGTCGTCGGGCGAGTGGCCCAGCGACGAGAGCGCGCGCCCGAGCATCGTCGCGTGCGTGGTGAAGACGGTCCCGATGCTCGGGATGTGCCGCTTGACGTACAGGAGCGCCGAGGCCGTCATCCACTCGTGCGCCTGCAGCACGGCGCGCCGGTGGCTCGCGGCGAGGTGCGTCTCCCACCACTTCTCGATCACCCGGCCGGCCGCGTGGCCGAAGAGCACGGGCTCGACGTAGTCCCAGCCGCCGGAGATCGAGTCGACGCGGTAGTCCTCCCAGAGGCCGGAGAGCACGCCGTCCTTGTCGTCGAGCAGGCTCGAGAACTCGACCAGGATCGTGCGCGGCCGGCCGGGGATGCGCCAGCGGCCGACCTGCACCGCGAGCCCCATCTCGCGGCACGCCTCGACGAAGCGCGCCTCGCCCGGCTCCTCGTCGAACGGCACGTGGCGGCTCGTGTCGGAGAGCAGCCACGGCCCCACCAGGATGTAGTCGTCGCCGTGGCGCGCGACGAGCGTCTTGGCCTTGGACGACAGCACCGTGTGGATGCCGCCGACCTTGTTGCAGACCTCCCAGCTGACCTCGAAGAGGCAGAAGGCGCCCGTCACCGTGGCTTCCTCGAACGAGTCGCCTCGAGCGCCCTGGACCGGTCGGCATCGAGAGCCGCGTCCACGCGCAGCGTCAGGTCGTCGAGGACGTTCATGAAGACGACGAACGCCTGGTGCGGCGATTCGTAGGGGCTGAAGTAATCGTGGACGTCGCGGTCGCTCTCGCGCTTGGTGGACATGTAGTAGACGTGGTCGGAGGTGGTCAGCTTGCGCCAGTCCTCGGCGAGCTCGGGATGACCGCGCACGGCGGCCGCGCGCACGCCGGGCGCGAGGGCGTAGAGCTTCTCGTGCGCGGCTTCCTGCATCGGGTTGCCCAGCCAGGCGCTCAGGTCGCGCTCTTCGTCCGCCCAGGAGAACGGCCGCGGGATCGCGAGGTCCTGCGTTCGCGCGCCGTAGCGCGCCGCGGCCTCGGAGGGCGTCGCGAAGTCGAAATGCGGATCCTCGAGGACGAAGCCCGGCAGGTGCTCCATGAAGCCGAGCACCCCGGTGTGCGCGCCCTGGTGCTCGCCGAACGTCTCGTAGTCCATGAACAGCCCGACGAAGTCCGGCCGCTCGCCCCCGGGCTCGCGCAGCCGGTGCAGCCATCCGGCGTAGCGGTCCGCCATCAGCGGGTAGTCGGGCCACTCGGGGTTGCTGAAGCGGAACGCGATGTCGTCGGAGAAGCGGTAGTCGCGCAGCAGCAGCCGCAGGGAGCCGCAGCCCGCGGGGCGGTAGACGCGGTGCGGGCTGCGCTCGCCGAGCAGCAGCTCGGTGCCCTCGCCGAGCAGCACGTCGAAGCCGAGGCCCTCGATACAGCGCGCGAGGCCGGCTTCGATCACGAGCTCGGTGTTGCGGAAGGCCCGCGGCGCCACGCCGCACAGCCGCTCGATGCGCCGCTCCTGGGCGCGCACCTGCCACTCGAACTCCTCGCGGTCGGCGAGCCCGGAGAGCGAGTGGCAGAGCGTCTCGCCCAGGAACTCGACCGACCCCGTGCGCGCCAGGCGGGCGAAGCTCTCGAGCACCTCGGGCGCCCACTCCTCGAGCTGCATCAGCACCGTGCCCGACAGCGAGAACGCGCAGCGGAAGCGCCCGCCGGTGCGCTCGATCGCCTGCTCGAGGAGCGCGTTCATCGGCAGGTAGCAGCGGTGCGCCACGCGCCGCACGATGCGCTCGTTCTCGCCGTCGTCGAAGTACGGCTTCCCGCGCCCGACGTCGGAGCGCCCGAAGCGCCGCAGCCGGTAGGGCTGGTGGAGCTGGAAGTAGAAGACGATCGAGGTCATCGGAGGGCCGCCATCGTATCGGCTCGGCGCGCGGCGCCGCGCGAGGCGCGCGACGGACCGCGCCCGAAGGGTAGTGCCCGGCGGCGGAACATCAATGCTGTGCAGGGCGCGCGCGAGAGTGCAGACTGAGGGCACGAGCGAGGCGCGAGAGAGGACCGCGCGGGATGTCGCTGAACCAAGAGCTCAAGGAGACCGTGACGCTGGTCCTCGCGGGAGGCCAGGGGGAGCGGCTCTTGCCCTTGACCCGCGCCCGCGCCAAGCCGGCCGTGCCCTTCGGCGGCGCCTACCGCATCATCGACTTCACGCTCTCGAACTGCATCCACTCGGGCCTGCGGCGGATCCACGTCCTGACCCAGTACCGTGCGCGCTCGCTCGAGGAGCACATCCGCTTCGGGTGGAACTTCCTTCCGCGCCGCCTGAGCCAGTACATCAGCGTGCGCCCGCCCCACCACCAGGGGCCGGAGCGCTGGTACCGCGGCACGGCCGACGCCATCTTCCAGAACCTCGACACGATCGAGAGCGAGCGCCCGCGCCACGTGCTGATCCTCTCGGGGGACCACGTCTACAAGATGGACTACGGGAGCATGCTCCGCGAGCACCTCGACAACGGCGCGGCGCTGACGATCGGCGCCGTGCGCATCGCCGCCGCCGAGAGCCCGCGTTTCGGCGTCTTCGAGTGCGACGTCGACGGCAGCATCCTCTCCTTCGCCGAGAAGCCCGACGTCGGCGCGCCGATCCCCGGCGACCCCGGCCACTGCTACGGCTCGATGGGCATCTACGTCTTCGAGACCGCCGAGCTCGTGCGGCGCCTCTGCGAGGACGCCGAGCTGGGCGACGCCTCGAGCCACGACTTCGGCAAGGACATCATCCCGCGCATGATCGGCGACGCGCCGCTCTTCGCGCACCACTTCGTCCCTCCGGGGAAGAACTCGGCCCCGTACTGGCGCGACGTCGGCACGCTGGACGCCTACTTCGACGCCAACCTGGACCTGTGCCGGGTCGCGCCCGAGTTCAACCTGTACGACATGGACTGGCCGATCTACACGCTCTGGCACAACGACCCGCCGGCCAAGACCGTCTTCGACGAGGAGGGGGGGCGGCGCGCCGAGGTCGTCGACTCGCTCCTGTGCCCGGGCGTGGTCGTGTCCGGAGGGAAGGTCCGGCGCTCGATCCTCTCGAACCGCGTGATCGTGGAGGAGAACGCGCGGGTCGAGGACTCGATCCTGTTCAACGGCGTCGTCGTGGGCAGGGGCGCCCAGCTGAAGCGCGTGGTCGTCGACAAGTGGATCCGGATCCCCGACGGCGAGCGGATCGGCCACGACCTCGAGCGGGACCGCCGCCGCTTCACCGTGACGGACTCGGGGATCGTGGTCGTGCCGCAGGGCTTCCGGTTCGAGTGACCGGCGGGGAACGCGGGAACCGGGAGGGAGAAAGGGGCCCGGCCAGCCGCTAGAATCCGGCCCCCCCGCGCCGCCCATCCGGAGAGAACATGGCCGACGACACCCTCGAGCCGTACGTCCCCGCCTCCAAGTCGCTGCCCGAGCTCACCATCCAGGCCGTCGTCCTGGGCCTCGCCCTGAGCGTGATCATGTGCGCGGCGAACATGTACGTCGGCCTCAAGGCGGGCATGACGGTCGGCGCCGCGATCCCAGCGTCGGTCATCTCGATGGGCGTGCTGCGCGGCCTTCTGAAGCGCGGGACGATCCTCGAGAACAACGTCGTGCACACGATCGCGAGCTCGGGCGAGAGCCTCGCGGCCGGGATCATCTTCACGGTCCCCGCGATCGTGCTCCTCGGGCTCTGGGACAACTACCGCTACCTCGAGACGACGATGATCGCCATGGCCGGGGGCATCCTCGGCGTGGTGATGATGATCCCTTTGCGCAAGGCGATGATCATCGACCAGAAGGAGCTGCGCTTTCCCGAGGGCGTCGCCTGCGCCGAGGTGCTCAAGGCCGGCGACCGGGGCGGCGCCGAGATGATGGGGATCTTCACGGCCCTGGGCTGGGGAGCCGCGTTCAAGGCGCTGCAGCAGGTCGGGGGCGTGATCAAGGGGACGGTCGAGGGGGCGACGCAGATCGGCAGGACCGGGTTCTACGCCGGGACGGACGTCTCGCCGATGCTGATGGCGGTGGGCTTCATCGTCGGCTGGGAGATCGCCCTGCTCGTCTTCCTCGGGGGCGCCATCTCCTTCGTGGGGGCGATGCCGATCCTGGCCTGGAACGCCGACTTCAGCGGCTCCGCGGTCGACACGCTCGGGGACATCTGGGACAGCCAGATCCGCTACTTCGGGATCGGCGCGATGGTCGTCGCGGGGATCTACTCGATCATCAAGATCGCCGGCAGCATCGGCTCCGCCGTGCGCACCGCCGTGCGCGGGATGCGCGGCCTGGAGAACGCCGAGGCGCTGCCCCGGACGGAGCAGGGCATCACGGGCAAGGCGCTCGTCGCCTGCATGCTGGCCGCCCTGGTCCTCGGGGCGATCGTCTACTACATGATGACGCAAAGCGTGGGGACGACGGCCTTCCTGAGCGTCGTCATGTTCGTCCTGGCCTTCTTCTTCGTCGCGGTGGCGAGCTACATCGTGGGGCTGGTCGGCTCCTCGAACAGCCCGGTCTCGGGGATGACGATCTGCACCGTCCTCGTGACCGCGGGCCTCCTGCTCATGCTGGGCTACACCGGCCCCGCCGGGATGCTGGCGACGCTCGGCGTCGCGGGGGTCGTGTGCTGCGCCGCGTCCACCTCCGGGGACATCTGCCAGGACCTCAAGATCGGCCAGATCGTGGGCGCCACGCCGCGCCGGCTGCAGATCGGGGAGCTCTTCGGGACGGCGGTGCCGGCCCTCGTGATCTGCCCGATCCTCTGGCTGCTGCACACCGCCTACGGCATCGGGACCGTGGTGAAGGAGAGCGTCGAACCGCTCCAGGCCCCCCAGGGGGTCATGTTCCAGAAGCTCGTCGGCGGCATCTTCGGCGCGGGCGACGCCGTGCGCTGGGACCTCGTCGGCTGGGGCGCGGCCGTCGGCGTGCTCGTGATCCTCCTCGACCGCATCTGGCTCGAGCCCAAGAACGCGAAGTTCCGGCTGCACCCGATGCCGCTCGCCGTGGGCATGTACCTGCCCTGGACGGTGACCTTCCCGATCCTCCTCGGCGGGATCGCGTTCCTGATCGTCGAGTACCGCTCGCGCGCCCGCGGGGACTCCGGCGAGGAGCGCCAGAAGGTCGTGCACCGCGGCCTGCTCTTCGGCTCCGGGTTCGTCGCCGGCGAGTCGATCTTCGCCATCCTCTTCGCGATCGTGCTCTTCAAGTACCCCGGCTTCGAGCCCTTCGCCGGCAAGGAATGGCTCGAGAGCCCCTGGGCGACGACCGTCTCCATCCTCGGCTTCGCCTTCATGATCTGGCTCCTGATCCACAAGGCCCTGAAGCGCGTGGCGACGGGGTAGCCCGCAGGCTCACGCCCGCGCGATCAGCTCGTCCAGGTACTTCGGCAGCATCCGCCGCCACGTGGGCCAGTCGTGGTTCCACTCCGCGCCCCAGGCGTCGACGCGGTTGGGGATCCCGCGCGCGCCGAGCGCGTCCGCCACGCTCCAGGACTGCGCGGGGTCCTCCCAGCGCCCCTGGCCGTGCGCCAGCACGATGAAGCGCTGGCGCAGCTTCTCGAGCACCGGGCCCTCGAGCCGCGGCAGGAAGTGCAGCGGCGAGGACTCGAGGTAGTCGTGGGTGATCTCGCCCTCGAGGAACCCCTGCATGTCGTAGGTCCCGCTCATGCAGATCGCCTTCGAGAAGACGTCGGGGTGGCGGCAGACCGCCGCCAGCGCGTTGAAGGCGCCGATCGAGGCGCCGGCTACGACGATCTCGATCGAGGGGTCCTCGCAGTCCGTGCGGATCGCCGGGACGAGCTCCTGGTGGACGAAGGCGTCGAAGCAGTTCTGCATGCGCGCGCCGGCGCTGGTCGAGTTGTCCTCCTCGAGCCACACCTGCCCCGCGACGCTGTCGACCGAGTACACCTTGATGCGCCCGGCCTCGAGCATGGGCGCGAGCACGTCGAGCATGAGGAAGCGCTCGCACTCCTCCGCGTCGCCGGCGGCGGTCGGGAAGATCAGCACGGGCGTGCCCACCTCGCCCCAGCGCACGACGCGCACCTCGCGCCCCACGCGCTTGGAGAACCACGACGTCGCGAGCTTGCTCATGGCTGCGCGACGCGCTGCGCCGCGTCCTCCTCGCGCCAGGCCTGGATGCGCTGCCAGAAGTGCTCGCTGAACTCCTCCCACTCGTGCTCGGGGAAGAGCGCCTCGACCTTGCGCCGCACGGCGCTGCGCGCGTCGTCGGTGCCGAAGTACTCCCAGGCGCTCTCGTCGAGGTGCGCGAGGTGCTCCTCGCAGAACTCCTCGAAGCGCGCCGCGTCGAAGTGGCGGCGCGCCAGCCGGGCGTACTCGGACACGCGCTCGCGGTACGGGAGGCCCTGGTCCGCGATCGCGAAGTACGGCGCCCAGTCGAGGTTCTGGCGCATGCGCCTCCCGGTCGCCGCGCAGAAGATCGACCAGCGGATCTTGGCCTTGACGAGCCAGGGGAAGTGCACGTGCAGGGACGTGACCTGCGAGTCGGGGCACGGGTTGGCGAAGTCGATCGGGAACCACTCGCTGCCCTTCGCGAGGGCCTCGCAGGAGTTGAAGTCCCACCCGAAGAAGGCATTGATCGTGAGCGTGACGTCGCGCAGCAGCTCGAGGTCCGCGGCGGGCAGGTCGTCGTGCTCGGGCAGGTAGCGCTGGTGCAGCGGCGCGCCCGGGTCGTAGTGGATCGCGCGCACCTGTGGCCCGACGCCGACGCAGCGCACGAAGTCGTCGTACGGGTCGATGCCCTTCTGCAGGTGCATGACGAGCTTGCCGCTCTTCTCGTAGGAGCTGCGCAGCTGCTCCTCGTCGTCGATGCGGCTGACGCCGACCCACCCGCCGCCGTCGTACGGCTTCATGTACATCGGATAGCCGAGGCGCCTGCCCCATTCTCCGAGGTCGAAGAGCTGCGCGTAGCGCTCCAGCGTCGGCTGCAGGTCGGGCTTGGCCTCGTACTCCTTGGGGGGCACGAGGAGCGTCTCGGGGATCGGCAGCCCGAGGCGGATCATCGCGCAGTACGTCGTCTGCTTCTCCATCGACTGCACCGACCACGGGTTGTTGAAGACGTAGAGGTCGTCGAGCAGGATGGCCTTCTTGATCCACTCGCGGCTGGTGTCGTACCAGTGCGTCAGCCGGTCGATGACCAGGTCGTAGCGCGAGGGCTGGCGCAGGAAGAACGGCTCGATCGTGACGCGCTCGACGACGAACGAGACCTCGTCGCCGCCCACCGGGACGCGCAGGTCGAGGCGCCGGACGAGGTCCTCGTAGCACTTCGGCCAGCAGATGTCGGCTCCGAGGGACAGGCCGATGCGTTTGGTGACGGTCGCCATCGCATTGAGTCTAACCGCCCCTACTCGTACACCATCCACAGCGGCCCCGGGACCAACCAAGACAGCCCCTCCCGCAGTCGGTCCCGCCAGTTCTCCCAGTTGTGCCCGTCGCGCGCCTCGCCGTAGCGCACGCGCATCCCCGTCGACTGCAGGAGCGGCAGCATGGAGCGGTTGTAGTAGATGTTGGACTCGTACGTGCCGCAGCTCATGTACACGCTCTGCGCCGGCTTGCCCGGCTGCTTGCGGAAGGCGTTCACGAACTCGACGACGCGGTCGAACGCCGGCCCGCGGTCGTGTTCGCCGATGTCGGTGAACACGAACGAGCCCGACTGCAGGAGCAGCTGGCCGAAGACGCCCGGGTGGCGCCAGGCCGCGGCCAGGGAGGCGACCGCTCCGAAGCTCGCTCCCATCAGGCCGCGGCCCTCCGGACCCGGCACCAGGGGGTAGCGCTCCTCGAGCGCCGGGACGAGGTCGTCGACGAGGAAGCTCGCGTGGCGCCGGTCGTCGGCGTACTCGACCAGCCGGTCGCCTGGCCGGATCAGGGCGACGACCATCGCGTGCACCTCGAGCCGGTGGATCAGGTTGTCGAGCACCGTCTGGAGGCGGGAGTACCGCAGGTAGTCGGGACCGTCGTGCACGACGAGCAGCGGGTAGCGGCGCCGCGGGCGGAACCGCGCGGGCAGGTAGACCTGGACGGGGCGCGGCATCCCGAAGGCCGCGCTCCCGATCTCGAAGTCGACGATCTCGCCGCGGCGCGCGTCGGGGTCCGCGCGCGCCCACTCGGGCTCGACGTAGCCCGCCGCGTGCACGACCGAGTTGGCGCCGAACGGGTCGTGGGCGAGGTGCGGGTTGAGCGGGTCGCGGGTCAGCTCCCGGCGAGAGCCGCGCGCTACCTCGAGCTTGTACTCGACGCGCGAGCCCTCGGGGATGTCCATCACCAGGAACCAGAGGTCGCTCCCGCGCAGGCGCGCGAAGGGCCGGGACGACGCCAGTCCGAAGACCCAGTGGTGCAGCCTCACCGAGCTCGCCGCCCCGGCGTATACGAACGTCACCATCGAGCCCTCGACGATCGGGAACTCGTGCTCGGCGAGGAACGCCGCGACCTCCGCGGGCCCGATCCCCGGGCGCTCGAGCCTCTCGATCGCGAGCGTCATGCGACCGACGCCTCCTCGACCAGGCCCGACTCCGCGAGGCGCGTGGTCCCGGACGGCGCGGACCAGCGGCCGGCGCGCCAGTCGAAGCGCGAGCCCGCGACGAGCACGGCGCAGATCGCGGGGGCGAAGCGGCGCGCGAAGAGCGCGACGCGCGCGGGATCGTCGAGCCGCAGGCGGCGGGCCGCGTGCGGCAGCGCGACGAGCCCCGAGTGGACGCGCATCCCGCGCTCGAAGAGCTCGGCGTCGCCGGGGCCCTGCGGCGGGCTGTCGTGGAACAGGACGATGCGCTCCGCCAGGACCATCGCCCCGGCGGACCAGGCGATCACCGGCCGTTCGCCGACGAAGGGCAGCGGGTCGAGCAGGCGCAGCCGGTTGAGCAGGATCGTGACGTGCCCCCCGGCGACGCAGAGCGCCGTCGCATCGGCGAGCTCCGCCGCGAGCTCGCGCCGCCTCCGGGCGACCGAGTCGCGCTCGTGCGGCCGCCAGCGGTCCTCGAACGCGGCGTGCACCTCGGCGATGCAGCCCAGGTGGTGGGCGTCGAGCTCGCGCACCGCATCGATCGCGGAGCTGCGCTCGGCCTCGAGGAACGCGGAGTCCTCCTCGCGCCGCAAGAGCTCGCGCGCGGCCTCGAGCGCGTGCGCCAGGCGCAGCCGGTAGAGCTCCTGCAAGCCGCGAAAGGTGTCGTGGCGCTCCTGCATGGCGCGGTGCAGCTCGGCGTCCTCGCGGTAGACGTTCTCGGCGCGCTCAAAGACGCGCAGGTTCCGGACCTCGACGCCGACGTGATCGCGCAGCTCCGCGTCCTCGAGCTCGCGCTCCTCCCAGCCGGCGCTCACGAGCGCGAGCGGACCGCCGAGGCCGAGGTCGCGGACGACCTCGCCCAGGTTCGGCTCGCTCCGCTGCGGGCCGAGCAGGACGACTCTCGCGGGCCCGCTCACTCGGCGTAGATCCGCAAGTCGGTCCCGAAGTGGTCCACCATCTCGAGCGTCGCATCGAGGTTGGGGTGACGCACGACGATCCAGCCGTCGCCCACGATCACCTTGCGGAAGTCGCGCCGCTGCTCGCCGACGCGCACCAGGTCGATGTGCGCGACGTGCTCGCCGTACTGCGCCAGGAGCGGCTCGAGCCCTTCGATGCGGCGCACGATCCCGTCGCCCTCGGCGCGCTTGAAGACGACGGCGGCGTTGTAGCGCTTGCGCGTGTCCTGGCCGAGATCGCCGAAGCACACGGCCTCGGCCCACCCGGTAAAGAGGTCGCAGTCGCACGAGTAGTTCATGACGTGCACGAGCCTGCCGCCGGGCGGCCGCCCGCCGATCTCGCCGAAGACGGCCTCGCCCTGCGGCGTGCGGAACCACTCCATGTGGCTGAAGCCCGACTGGAACCCGAGCGCGTCGAGGACGCGGCGGCCCAGCTCGCGCCCGATCGCAATCTCCGGCGCGTCGATGTCGCGCAGGCAGACGGCCTGCGGGTTGATCCACGCGTTGAGTCGGGCGACGAGCGGCTTGGGGCGGTACCAGGCGACGTTCTCGAACAGGATCTCGCCGTTCGCGCAGACCGTGTCGAAGGTGTACTCCTCGCCCTCGACGTACTCCTCGACGCTCACTTCCGGCACGTGCCGCAGGAGGCCCAGGGCCGCGTCGAGGTCCGCCGGCTCGCGCAGCGGGTAGGTGTCCGCGGAGCCCGCGCCGGCGATCGGCTTCACGATCAGCGGGTAGCCGATGCGCTCGGCGGCCGCGCGACACTCCGCCGCGGTGCGCGCGCGCGTGTGGCGCGGCGTGCGCACGCCGGCCGCGTCGAGCACCTGCTTCATGCGCTCCTTGTCGCGGAACGGCAGGGTCGCCTCGACGCCGAACCCGGGCACGCCCAGCGCCTCGCGCAGCCGCGCGGCGGCGACCATGCCCGGCTCCCAGAGGCACTCGACGCGGTCGACCGACGACCCGCGCACCCAGGCGTGCACCTCGCGCGCGAGCGCCTCCTCGTCCCAGAGGTCGCGCACCTGCAGGTAGTCGGAGAGCGCGGCGCGCGCCTCGGGATCCAGCGCTGCGAGCGGCTGGTCCCCCACGCCGAGCACGCGCGCCCCCACGCGCGCGAGCCCGCGCGTGAACAGCGGCATCTCGGCGGGAAAGCCCGGGGAGAGGAGCAGGACGTTCATCGGTCGCGTCATTCCAGATCCACGCGGATCGTGTCGACGAGGCGCCGCAGGCCTGCGATGACAGCCTCCGTCTCGGGGTGGCGCAGGACGACGTAGCCCTCGCCCTCGTAGCCCGAGCCCTTGCCCTGGCCGGGACGCGGCAGCCGGGCCTCGACGACGAGCCCGTCGAGCTCGCGCTCGAGCTCCGCGAGGCCGCGCACGCGCGCGACGCGGCCCTCGCCCTGGCCGCGCAGGTAGGCGGCGCCGGCCGCGAAGCGGCGCTCGGGCACCTCGAACTCCTCGAAGACCGCGAGCCGCGCCCACGCGCGGTAGAAGTCCACGTCGTGCGCGTGCGAGAGCAGCGTCGTGAATTGCGCTCCGGGGGGGCGGGCCGCGACCTCCGAGATCGCGACGCTGCCATCCGGCCGGCGGAACCACTCCATGTGCGTGAGGCCGCTCCACATCCCGAGCGCGTCGAGCGTGCGCCTGCCCGCGGCCACGATGTCCGCGTACTCCGGACCGTCGACCCGGCGCGGCAGGAGCACGCACCACTGGATCCAGGGCGTCTCGAGCACCTCGAGCGGCGACGGGTAGTAGCGCGAGATCGAGTGGAACAGGTGCCGGCCGTGCAGGCTGACGGAGTCGAACGAGTGCTCCTCGCCCACGACGAACTCCTCGAGCAGGAGCGGGCTCGCGGGCGTCGGCGGGACGGTGCGCAGCCAGCTCTCGAGGTCCTCGCGCCGGTCGACGCGGAAGGTGTTCTTCGCGCCGGCGCCCGCCGGCGGCTTGGCGACGAGCGGCAGGCACTCGGCGGCGAAGGCCAGCGCCTCGTTCGCGTTCGTCGCGAGAGCGTGGCGCGCGCAGGCCACGCCGTGCGCGCGCAGCACGTCCTTCATGCGCGCCTTGTCGCGGAAGTTGTGCGCCTCCTCGACGCCCATGCCGCGGATGCCCGCGCGCTCGCGCACCTCCGCCATCGGCACCTGCAGCTGCTCGAGGATGCCGACGAGCGCGTCCACCGCGCCGCCGAGCTGCGGCCCGAGCCGGGTGAGCGCCTCCCCCAGCTCGCGCGCGTCGAGCGCGTCGCCGACGCGGACGTGGCCGGCGATCCGGGCGCGAAGCTCGGCGGGCAGGCGCTCGGCCGGCTCCTGCGAGACGATCCCCAGGTGCACGCCGGGCAGCTCCGCGGCCGCGCGCACGAACCTCAGGGTCGCGTCGAGCGCGTAGGGAACGACGAATGCGACGCGGCGCACCATTGGCAGCCAGGGTACGGGGCGCGCACGAGCGCGGCAACGCGGCGCGCGATTGCCCGCGCCCGGGGCGGGACGTATCGTGACCCCGTGAGGATCTGCGCGTGAGGATCTGCTTCGCGGCGGCCGAGGTCGCACCGTTCGCGAAGACCGGTGGGCTCGCCGACGTGGTGGCCGCGTTGACGCGCTACCTGCAGGAGGCGGGGCACGGCGTGCTCGCGTTCGTGCCGGCCTACCGCCGGATCCTCGCGGGCGGGTGGGAGGCGCGTCCGGTCGAAGGGCTCGGCGACGTCGAGGTGCGCGTCGGGCCGCAGACCTTCCGCGTGTCGTTCTCGCGCCTGCGCCTGCCCGGGAGCGAGGCCGGCGTCGTGCTCGTGCACAGCCCGGAGCTGTACGACCGCGAGCCGATCTACACCCAGGACGGCGACGAGCCCGTGCGCTTCGCCCTCTTGAGCCACGCCGCGCTGGCGGCGTGCCAGCACCTGCAGTGGGCGCCCGACGTCGTGCATGCGCACGACTGGCACGCGGCGCTCCTGCCGCTGCTCGTCAAGACGAGCTTCGCGTGGGACCGGCTCTTCTCGAAGACGCGCAGCGTCCTGACCGTCCACAACATCGGCTACCAGGGAGTCTTCTCGAGCGAGGCCGTCGACCGCTTGGGCCTCGCGGGGGAGCGTCACCTGCTGGACCAGGACGACCTGCGCAGCGGCCGCGTCAACTTCCTGAAGACCGGTCTCCTGCACGCGGACGCGCTGACGACGGTCAGCCAGACCTACGCGCGCGAGATCCAGACGCCCGAGCTGGGCGCGGGGCTCGACCCGATCCTGCGCCGGCGCTCCGGCGCGCTGCACGGAATCCTCAACGGCGTCGACTACGCGGTGTGGAGCCCGGAGACCGACCCGCACATCGCCCAGCGCTACTCGGCGGGAGACCTCGCGGGCAAGGTGCGCGACAAGCAGGCCCTGATGGCCGACCTGGGGCTGCGCTTCGACGCCCGCGTCCCGGTGCTCGGCATCGTCTCGCGGCTCACGGCGCAGAAGGGGTTCGACCTCCTGCCCGACGTGCTGCCGATCTTCCTGCAGCGCGAGGACCTGCGCCTGGCCGTCCTCGGTAGCGGCGAGGAGGCCCACGAGCGCTACTTCCAGTGGTTGCAGGAGACGTTCCCCGACAAGGTCTGCTTCTACCGCGGCTACAACGACGCGCTCGCGCACAAGATCGAGGCGGGCAGCGACATCTTCCTGATGCCCTCGCGCTACGAGCCCTGCGGCCTCAACCAGATGTACAGCCTGAAGTACGGCACGATCCCGGTCGTGCGCCGCACGGGCGGGCTCGCGGACACGGTCCGGGACTACGACGCGCACGGCGACGGGGGCGGCACCGGCACGGGCTTCGTGTTCGAGGAGTTCACGACGCGGGCGCTGCGGGACGCGCTCGAGCGGGCGCTCGCCGCGTGGCGTGATCCGGCGGCCTGGCATCGCCTGGTCCAGCGCGCGATGGCGCAGGACTTCTCGTGGCAGCGGCAGGGCGCGCGCTACGTCGAGCTGTACGCACGGCTCGTGGCGCAGTAGCCTGGCACCGGGTCCTCCATCGGTGCACGTCGTCTTCGTCGAGCCGAGCTTTCCGCCCAACCAGCGTGACTTCGTGCGCGCCCTGCACGCCGTCGGAGCGACCATCACGGCGATCGGCGAGAAGGGCGTCGACGCCGAGCTGCGCGGCTGGCTGGCGGGCTACGAGGAGGTCCGCTCGGACACCGACGGGGCCGAGCTGCGCGCGGCGGTGCGCCGCATCCAGGCGCGCGGCTGGGTCGATCGGCTCGAGGCCACGGTCGAGGCGCACATCCTGCCGACCGCGGAGGTGCGCGAGGCCTGCGGCATCCCCGGGACGTCGACGCGCACGGCCTTCCTGTGCCGCGACAAGCCGGCGATGAAGGAGGTCCTGCGCGAGGCCGGCGTCCCGTGCGCGCTGTCCACGGGAGCGAGCTCAGCCGCGGAGGTGCGCGCTTTCGCCGGCGAGGTCGGCTACCCACTGATCCTGAAACCGCGCGACGCCGCCGGCGCGGCGGGCACGTTCCGCGCCGACGACGCGAGCGGCCTCGAGCGCGCGATCCGGGCCTCGGGCGTCGAGCGCGGCGTCCCGACCGCGGTCGAGGAGTTCGTCGAGGGCCACGAGGGCTTCTACGACACGCTGTGCATCGAGGGCCGGGTGGTGCACGACTTCGTCTCGCACTACTACCCGGGGGTGCTCGAGGCGATGCGCTCGCGCTGGATCTCGCCGCAGGTCGTGTGCACCAACCGCGTCGACGCCGAGGGCTACGCCGAGGTCAAGGAGATGAGCCGGCGCGTCGTCCGGGTGCTCGGGATCGGGACCTCGCCGACGCACATGGAGTGGTTCTTCGGCCCGCGCGGCCTCAAGTTCTCCGAGATCGGCTGCCGCCCGCCCGGCGTGCGCGTGTGGGACCTCTACGGCGCGGCGAACGACCTCGACATGTACCTCGAGTGGGCGAAGGCGATCGTGCACGGGCACACGGACGCGCGGGCCTCGCGCCGCCTCGCGGCGGGCATGATCGCGCTGCGCCCCGAGCGCGACGGACGGATCACCGGCTACGAGAGCGTGGACGAGGTCCAGCGGCGCTTCGGCGCCGCGATCCTCGACTCGCACTTCCCCGCGCCCGGCACGCCGACCCAGGGCGTGGACGCGGGGTACATGGCCAACGCCTGGATGCGCCTGTGCCACTCCGACTACGACGAGCTGCGGCGCATCCTGGACGCGATCGGGGAGACGGTGAAGGTGCGCGCGGAGTAGGAGACGCCGTGGCCAGGGCCCCCTACCTCCCCGACGACCCCCTCGAGCGCTTCTGCGAGCTGTACGCGGCGGTCTTCGCCGAGAAGCGCTGGTTCGAGGACGCCGGCGCGCTGCGCTACGCGGCGCTGAGCCTGGCGAGCACCGCGGGACGGCCGGGCGAGATCGCGCGGCGCATGCGCGCGGCGGCCGAGGGGCTAAAGGAGCGCGCCGGTTGGTTCGGCGCGCTCAGGTCCGACGTGCGCTTCCTCGTCGCCGCGAGCCTCGTTCGCGAAGGCCTGGACGCGGGCGAGTTCTGCGACGCCGTGGAGCGCGGCAACGCGCTCTTCAAGGAGCAGCGCCTGACCCCCGGGAAGACCTCGGCCTACTCCGCCCTCGCGATGCTGATCCTGATGGCGGACTCCGAGCGCGGGGCCGTCGAGCCCGAGCAGGTGGCGCGCATGCGCGCCATCTACGACCTGATGCGCGGCGAGCACGCCTTCCTCACCGGCCGCGACGACTACCCCGCGGCGGCCCTGCTCGTTTGCTCGGGCGCGCCGCTCGAGGAGATCGCGCGGCGCGTCGAGGAGGCCTACTCCGGCCTTCTGCGCCGCGGCTTCTCGCGCGGCAACCCGCTGCAGCTTGCGACCCACGTCCTCTTCTTCAACCCCTGCGACGACCGCGAGGCGCTCGACCGCTTCCGCCGCCTCTTCGACGAGCTCCGGGCGCAGGGGCTCCACATGCACGCGGGCGACTACGCCGATGTCGCGCTCCTCTCGTTCCTCCCCCAGCCCGCCGGCGACGTGGCGCGCCGGGTGCTCGCCGACCGCCGGCGCATCCGCGAGCTGCGGCCGAAGGCGGACCCCGAGCAGAGCTTCGACCTCGCCTGCGGCACGGTGTTCCTGCACTTCGTGCGCCGCGACGCGGCCTCGAAGCCGATCGACGACGTGCGCGCGCTGATGCACGTCCACGCGCTGCTGCAGGCGCAGCAGGCCGCCGTGATCGCCGCCTCCAGCGGCGCGGCGGCCGCCGCCGTGGCATCGGGCTGAGCGCGGCGCGGCAGCCCGGCCGCGCGGGCCAGATACGATGGCGGCATGCTGGCCCGACCGATCGTCGCCGCGGCCCTCCTCGCCGGCCTCGCGCTCGCGGCTCCGGCCGCGGCCCAGGAAGCCGCCGCGCGCTGGATCGACCTCGCGCGCGCCGTCGCGCCGAGCGCGTCCGCCAGGCCGCTCATCGGCCGCTGGTTCGCGCTGCGCCGCACCTTCGAGCTCGCCGGCGCCCCGCGCGCGGCGCCGGCGCGCGTCGCCGTCGACTCGAAGTACTGGCTCTGGGTCAACGGCGAGCTCGCCGTCTTCGAGGGCGGGCTGAAGCGCGGCCCGCGGCCGGGCGCGAGCTACGCCGACACCGTCGACCTCGCGCCGTACCTCGCGCCCGGGACGAACACGCTCGCGGTCCTGGTCTGGTACTTCGGCAAGGACGGCTTCAGCCACGCGGACAGCGGGGCGCCGGGCCTCTTCTTCGAGGCGCGGCTCGACGAGCGCCCGCTCGCGAGCGACGGAGAGTGGCGCGCGCGCGAGCACCCGGCGTACGGCCCGACGGGCGCGCCGCGGCCCAACTACCGGCTGCCGGAGTCCAACGTGCGCTTCGACGCGCGCGACGACATCGAAGGCTGGGCGCAGCCGGGCCACGACGACTCGGGCTGGCCGCGCGCGGTCCTCGCGGGCGCCGAGGGCGACGCTCCCTGGGGCGAGCTGGTCGAGCGCCCGATCCCGCAGTGGCGCGTCGGAGCTCTCGCGAGCTACGTCGACGCGCCGGCGTTCCCGCTCGTCGCGGACGGCGAGCTGCTCTCGCTCGCGCTCCCCTACAACTGCCAGTTCACCCCGTGGCTCGACGTCGAGGCGCCCGGCGAGCTCGCCGGCGCGACGATCGACCTGCGCACCGACGACTACGAGGGCGGGGGCGCCCCCAACGTGCGCGCCGAGTACGTGCTGCGCGCCGGGCGCCAAGAGTTCGAGTCGCTCGGCTGGATGAACGGCCACCAGATGCGCTACGCCGTCCCGGCGGGCGTCACGGTCCACGGGCTTGGCTACCGCGAGTCGGGCTACGACGCCTCGTTCACGCCCGGCGTCGTCACAGGCGATCCCTTGATCGACGCCTACTGCGAGAAGGCGCGCCGCACGCAGTACCTGTGCATGCGCGACACCTTCATGGACTGCCCCGACCGCGAGCGCGCGCAGTGGTGGGGCGACGTCGTGCTGCAGATGGGCCAGGTCTTCTACGCGTTCGACACGCGGAGCCACCTGCTGGCGCGCAAGGCCGTCCTCGAGCTCGCGGGCTGGCAGCGCGCGGACGGCACGCTCTACTCGCCGGTGCCGTCGGGGAACTGGAACAAGGAGCTGCCGCTGCAGATGCTGGCGAGCGTCGGCCGCGGGTTCTGGGACTACTACCTGCAGACCGGCGACCGCGAGACGCTCGAGCGCGTGTACCCCGCGGCGCGGCGCTACGTGCTCGACGTCTGGGGGCTGATCCCCGAGGGCGAGGAGGGCGCCGGGCTCGTGCGGCCGCGCGCGGGCGAGTGGCTGTGGGTCGACTGGGGCGAGAACCAGGACGTGCCGGTCCTGATGAATGCCTGGTACGCGATCGCGCTCGTCGGATTGAACAGCATGGCGGTCGCGCTCGAGCGACCCGAGGACACTCTCGAGACGGCGGGCCGCGCCCGGACCTTGATGCCGGCCTTCCACGCGGCGTTCTGGGACGAGGCCGCGCGCTGCTATCGCTCGCGCGAGCACACCGGGCCGCCCGACGATCGGGCCCAGGCGCTGGCCCACCTCTCGGGGCTCTCGCAGGCGGAGCGCTCGGCGCTGCGCGAGGTCCTGACGCGCGAGCACCACGCCGGCCCGTACATGGAGAGCTACGTCCTCGAGGCGCTGTTCGAGATGGGCTACGCGGAGGACGCGCTCGCACGGCTGCGCAGGCGCTACCGCGAGATGGTCGAGCATCCGGCGACGACGCTCTGGGAGGACTGGGCGATCGGCGGTGACGGCGGCGGGACGATCGACCACGCCTGGGCGGGCGGAGCGTACCGCGTGCTGGCCTCGTGTGCGGCCGGCGTGCGGCCGTTGACGGCGGGGTACGCGACGTTCCAGGTCGCCCCGCGGCTCGGGGAGCTCGCGCGGATCGAGCTGACGATGGACACGGTGCGCGGCCCGATCCACGTCGCGGTCGAGCGCCGCGCGGACGGGACGCACATCGCGCTCGACGCTCCGGAAGACACGCTCCCGCGCGTGCACTTGCCGGTGCAGAGCCTCGAGCACGTCCGCGCGCGGCGCAGCGCCGACGCCGCCTTCGCCAGGCTCGCTCCGCTCGACGTCGTGGCGCTCGAGCGCAGGGGCGGCGAGTGCCGGATCACCGTCCCGGGCGGCCGCTGGGAGTTCCTCGCCCTCGACGAGCAAGGGCGGTAGCATCCGCGCCCTCGCGGCCCCCACCGCCCCCGGACGGGCCGCACCCCATGCCCTCGCCTCCGCCGGACCCTTCCGTGCACGTCCGTACCGCGCCCGGCTCCGGGCCCCCGTTCGTGCCGGCGGGCGCGCCGGAGGGCGCGCCGGACCCGTGCATCCTCGTGCTCTTCGGCGCGACGGGCGATCTCGCGCGGCGCAAGATCGTGCCGGCGCTGTACGAGCTGTTCCGGTCCGGCGCGCTGCCCGAGCCCTTCGCCCTCGTCGGCTTCTCGCGCTCGGCGCGCACCGACGAGGGGCTGCGCGCGCGCTTTCGCGCTGGGCTCGAGAAGCACGCGCGCACGCGGCCGATCGAGCCGATCGAGCCGATCGAGATCGAAGCCCGGGGCTGGGAGCGCTTCGCCCGGCGGATCCACGCCGTCCCGGGCGACGTCGCGGACCCCGCGTCCCTCCGGGAGCTGGGGAAGCGGCTCGAGAGCGTCGACCGCGGGGCGGGCACCGGGGGCAACCTGCTCCTCTACTTCGCCACGCCGCCGAGCGCCTTCGGCGTGCTCCTGAACGAGCTGCGCGAGGTCGGGCTCCTGCGCCCGCGCCCGAAGCACTGCGCCGGGCCGTGGCTGCGGCTGATCCTCGAGAAGCCCATCGGGCACGATCTCGGCAGCGCGCGCGAGCTGAACGCGCTCGCGCGGCAGGCGCTCCAGGAGCACCAGATCTACCGCATCGACCACTACCTCGGGAAGGAGACCGTCCAGAACATCCTGGTCCTGCGCTTCGGCAACGCCATCTTCGAGCCATTGTGGAACCGCAACCACGTCGACCACGTGCAGATCACGATGGCGGAGGCGATCGGCGTCGAGGGGCGCGGCAGCTTCTACGAGGAGACGGGCGTCGTGCGCGACGTCGTGCAGAACCACCTGCTGCAGGTGCTCGCCCTGTGCACGATGGAGCCGCCGGTCGACTTCGGGCCGTACGAGATCCGCAACATGAAGAGCCAGGTCCTGCGCTCGTTCCGGCCGCTCGTCGCGGGCGAGGTCGCGGCGCACGTCGTCCACGGGCAGTACGCCGGGTACCGCGACGAGCCCGGCGTGCATCCGGGCTCGCGGACGCCGACGTACGTGGCGCTGAAGACCCACATCGACAACTGGCGCTGGCAGGGCGTGCCGTTCTACCTGCGCGCGGGCAAGTGCCTGGCGGCTCGCGTGACGGAGGTCACCTTCCACTTTCGCTCGATCCCGACGTGCCTGTTCGACGAGGCCGCGTGCGCGGCGATCCCGCCCAACGTGCTCAAGATCCGCATCCAGCCCGACGAGGGCATCTCGTTGCGCATCGCCAGCAAGGTGCCCGGCGAGGGGTCGGGGGTGGACGGCGTCGAGATGGACTTCTCGTACGCGGAGACGTTCGACCGCCAGCCGCCCGACGCCTACGAGCGCCTGCTCCTCGACTGCATGCGCGGCGACCAGACGCTCTTCGGGCGCCGCGACGAGGTCGAGCTCTCGTGGGAGTTCGTCGACCCGGTCCTCGCGGCGTGGGAGGCGGGCGGCGACCTGCCGCTCTGCTCGTACACGCCCGGGAGCCAGGGTCCGGCGCAAGCGGACTCGCTGCTCTTCCGGAACGGCCACCGCTGGCAGGAGATCCGATGAGCCGCGTCTCGGTCGTCGCCGCCGGGGACTTCGCGGCCGCGGCGGCGGCACTCCTCGAGGCGGCCTTGCGCCGCGCGCTGGACGAGCAGGGTCGCGCGTCGGTCGCGCTGTCCGGCGGCTCGACGCCGGGCCCGGTGTACGAGCGCTGGGCGCGCGCGGAGCTCGGCTGGTCGCGCGTCGCGATCTTCTTCGCCGACGAGCGCTGCGTCGCGCCGGGCGACGAGGCGAGCAACTACCGCCTGGTGCGCGAGAGCTTGCTCGCCCACCTCGCCCCCCTCGCCCCTCTCGCTTCCGGGCCGCCGCGCGTCGTGCGCATGGAGGGCGAGGACACGGACTTCGCCGCGGCGGCCGAGCGCTACGCGCTGGAGCTGCCGGAGCGGCTCGACCTCGCGGTCCTCGGCATGGGCTCCGACGGCCACACGGCCGCGCTCTTCCCGCGCTCGGAAGCGGCCGCCGAGCGCGGGCGCCGCGTCGTCCACGTGCGCGGCCCCAAGCCGCCGCCCGACCGGCTGACCCTGACGCCGCCGGTGCTCGCCGCCGCGCGCGAGAAGGTGCTGCTCGTGACGGGCCTCGAGAAGGCGCCGATGGTGCGCCGCGCGCTCGAGGGCCCCTTCACCCCGCTCGACGTGCCCGTGCAGTGGGTCCGCGACGGCGCGTGGATCCTGGACGAGGCCGCCGCTTCCGAGCTCTCCCCCGCGGTGTTGGACCGCCCGGCCGGACGATGACGAGCGAAAAGCACGCCACGCTGGGCCTGGTGGGCCTGGGCGTCATGGGGCGCAACCTGGCCCTGAACGTCGAGTCGCGCGGGTTCCCGGTGGCCGCGTGGACGCGCAACGAGGGCGCGCGCGCGGCCTTCGCGTCCGAGAACGCCGGGCGGGCGTTCACGGTCTGTGCGAGCCTCGCGGAGCTCGCGCAGAGCCTCGAGCGCCCGCGGCGCGTGCTGATCATGGTGACCGCCGGCGCCGCGGTCGACGCGGTGATCGACGACCTCGTACCGCTGCTCGAGCCGGGCGACGTCGTCATCGACGGCGGCAACACCTGGTTCGAGGACACGCGGCGCCGCGCGGCCGCGCTCGCCGGGAAGGGGCTGCGCCTCGTCGGCGTCGGCGTCTCGGGAGGCGAGGAGGGGGCGCGCCTGGGTCCTTCGCTGATGCCCGGCGGCGACGCCGCGGCCTACGAGCTCCTGCGCCCCGTGTTCGAGGCGATCGCCGCGCGGACCGATCAGGGCGCCTGCGTGACGCACGTCGGACCGGGCGGCGCCGGGCACTTCGTGAAGATGGTGCACAACGGCATCGAGTACGCCGACATGCAGATCATCGCGGAGGCCTACGACCTCCTGCGGCGCGGGATGGGCCTCGAGGCGGACGCCCTCGCCGCGCTCTTCACGGAGTGGAACGCCGGACCGCTCGAGTCTTTCCTGATCGAGATCACGGGGAAGATCTTCGCCGTGCGCGACGAGCGCACGGGCCGGCCGCTGGTCGACCTCGTGCTCGACCAGGCGGGCCAGAAGGGCACGGGTCGCTGGACCGTGCGAGCGGCGCTCGAGCTCGGCATCCCGATCCCGTCGATCGCTGCCGCCGTCGACGCGCGCGGGATCTCGAGCTTCAAGCGCGAGCGCGTCGCCGCCGCGGTGCGGCTCGCGCGCAGGGCCGAGGTCCTCGAGCCGGGCGCCGAGCGCCTGCGCGCGGTGCACGACGCGCTGTACGCGGCGAAGGCGTGCGCCTACGCGCAGGGGATGCACCTGATCCGCGCCGCTTCGGACGCGTACGAATGGGACGTCGACCTGGCCGAGATGGGCCGCATCTGGCGCGGCGGGTGCATCATCCGCTCGCGCTTCCTCGACCTCCTGCGCGACGCGTTCCGCCGCGAGCCGCGGACCTTCAACCTGCTGTACGACTCGCAGATCGGGAGCCTGGTCGCCGCGCGCCTTCCGGCGCTGCGCGACGTGCTCGCGTGGGCCGGCGCGTGCCACGTCCCGGTCCCCGCGCTGGCGGCGAGCCTGGCGTACTTCGAGGGGCTGCACGCGGGCGAGCTGCCGCAGAACCTGACGCAGGCGCAGCGCGACGCGTTCGGTGCGCACACGTACGTGCGCAAGGACACGCCCGGGGAGGGACCGCAGCACACGGAGTGGCTGGGGTGAAGCGGGAGGGGGGGTGGTTGGGGGTTGGGTCGTCCAGAGGCCCCGTTTCGCGCTGATGGGTTGAGCCGCGCGGGCCGCGCGGGTCCGCACCGCGCATCGCGCATCGCGCGGGCGCGATATGTGCCAGGTACATGGCGGCACATATTCTCCAGAAAGCTGGCGACCCTCGGCCGTGAGTTACGTCTTGACTCTTGGAAGGTCAGCCTTCTCTTCGAGGTGAAAGGAGGTCGACCAGGCTCGGATCAGACGCCCAGATCCCCCGCCCAGAGCTGCGAGAAGAACGCCGACCAGGGCAGGATCTCGATCCCAGGCGCCACGGTGCGCGGCTCCGGCTCCAAGCTCACGACGACCTTGCGTCGTACGGAGAACTCCTCCGCCAGAGCTCGCAGACCCCGAAGGTCACCGCCGTGGACCCGCGCCGATCCCTTGATCTCGATAGCCACCGCCATGTCGTCGAGAACGAAGTCCACTTCGATCAGCCAGTGGACCTCGTCGAGCAGCGCCGGGACCTTCTGCACCTCGTCGATCACGACCAGGGCCGGCGGGCGGTCCACCAACCGCTCGCGGAGCAACGCCGGGCGGCTCGCGTAGTCGCGGTACACGTCTCGACTCGAGCAGGTCGATCCGGTGGGCGCCCGGCAGGCTCTCCCGGATCCAGCTCGTCTTGCCGACCTGGCGCGGTCCCCATAGGAGGGCGGACTGGCCCTGCGGCAGGCGGAGGTCGATTCGGCGCTGGATGATCTTCCCCATGGGGGAAGTTCATCCGGATAATCCGCCCTGCCCAGGCGGAGGATCCCGACGACTCGCCAGGCCGTCCGGGTGCGCTGGAGCCCGCGATCGGCTCAGTACCGCACCCGCAACTCCGCGAACACCGCCTCCGTGTCCTGCCCGAACACCCCCACCCGGCCGAGCAGCTCGCCGCGCGGCAGGTCGGCGGACCCGACGCGCTTCTCGTCGAGGAACAGCTCGACCCGCCCGCGGGTCGCCTCGAGCGCGAGGTGGTACTCCTTCGCGTCGGGCTTCCACGCGTGCTCGAACTGCTGCTCGATCACCGGGCCTTCCTTCAGGGCCACGAGGCCGATCGCGCGCGCCTTCGGCAACAGCGCGAACATCTTCGCGCCCGTCGCGGGGTTCGAGCCGAAGACGAGGCCGAGGACCGGGAACTCGCCGGGCTTGCCCGGTCGGATGCGCGCCTCGAAGCGGTAGGCCTCGGGCATCTCCCCGCGCCGCGTGCACGTCACGAGATCGTCGGTCGCGAGGCGCAGCTCCTCGCCCGCGGCGCTCCAGCCGTCCCCGTGCTCCCACAGCGCGAGGCCGTCCTCGAGCGCGAAGCGCCGCCAGCGCCGCAGGTCGATGGCCTTCTCCGAGCAGATCTCGGCGGCGAGCCCCGCGAGGCTCGCGTCGCCGCCGAGCACTGCGATCGAGGTGTCGATCAGGTGCACCGCGCCGCGCGGGAAGCCCGCCTCGACGAAGGCGCCGGCGGCCTCTTTCGTCGCGGCCACGAACGCGGCGTCGGTCCCGCCGACGGCCTTGCCGACGGCGTCGTACACCTCGGTGATGCGCGCGAGGCAGTCCGCGAGGACCGCGGCCGCCGACTGCTCGTCGAAACCCGGCATCGGCGCCGCGGGGTCGGCCTGCGAGCGGGCGAGCTGGATCACGCGCCGGTAGTCGAAGAGGCCGCCGTCGGTCTCGCCGAGGTCGAGCAGGACCTGCGCGCGCTCGTACAGCGCGCGGGCGTCGTCCGGGCGCTTGTCGAGGGCCCGGCCGTAGGTCTCCCTGGCGTACTCGAGCTTCCCGTCGGCCACCTGCTTGCGCGCGCGCGCGAGCAGCACGTCGGCCTTCTCCTTCGGGCCGAAGTGCACGGCGGCGAGGTCCTGGATCCACTGCTTCCAGCGCGCCTCGAGCTGCTCGAAGGTCTCGATCCCGGGCTGCTGCGCCTTCTCGACGAAGTACTCGACGAAGCGTCCGAGCACGTCGTGCTTGCCGCCCTTCGTGTAGGTCTGCATGTACTCGCGGTAGATCGGCACGTACACGCGCTCCGAGCGCTCGTCCTCGTAGTTCTGGATGAAGTACACGAGCCCCCACCCGAACGAGTAGTAGGTGCCGTCGTAGGAGCCTTCCTCGAAGTAGCTGACGACCTCCTTCAGCGTCGGGCTGCCTTTCTCGAGGAAGTAGAGCAGCTCCTCGAGCCGCCCGTCCGGGACCTGGTTCGCGACGACCTGGCCGCTGGGCAGGAGCGTCGCGCCCTCGAAGTACGAGGCGGTGCCCTCGTTGAGCCAGCCCGGCATCAGGTTCGTCGTCGTCGCCTCCGTGAACTGGTGCGAGGCCTCGTGGAAGAGCGTCGACCACAGGTGGCCGAGCGACAGCCCGTCGGCGCGCGGGTCGTAGGTCGCGACGCGGTTCTGGAGCGGTACGAAGAACCCCTTGACGCTGCGCTCCTTCTCGCCCTCGATCTCGTCGAACTCCTCGCGCGTCGCGTACACCCGGATGCCGCAGCTGCGCATGCTCCCGCCGCGCTCCTTGTACTCGAACACCTTGCGGTAGAACTGGTTCATCTGCTCCATCGCCATCGAGATCGAGTGGGCCAGCTCGTAGCCCATGTTCGTCTCGACCGTGTAGAACTTGGTCTCGACCTCGTGCGGGTCTTCCCAGGTCGCGTGCCTGGCGTCCTCCTTGGCGATGAACTCCGGCGACCTCTTCGTGGTGGGCTTGGCGGGGATCTCGATCCCCGACGCGAGCAGCGCCTCGACGGTCTTCTCCTTCGAGAAGAGCTTCTCCAGCCGCTCTTCGGCGCGCGCCTCGAAGCGCGTTCCGCGGCACGCGGCGAGCAGGTCGACCGCGTTCGCGTAGAGCTTGCGCCGCTCGCACGTCTGCGCGAGCTTCATGACCTCGCTGGCGTAGTCCTCGAGCAGGACGTCGGCGGAGACCTCGGGCAGCTCGAGCTCCGCGATCAGCCCGTCCAGCTCCTTGACCAGCGCCTTCTGCTTCGCGTCGCCCCCGATCGCCTCGCGCGCGAGGACCGCGTACCAGTAGGCGCGGTCGTGATCGCCGGCGGCGGCGCTCGCGCGCGCGGCGGAGGAGAGGAGCGCGGCGTCGTCGGGACGGTACTCGAGCGCGAGCTCGAGGTCCGCGAGCTCCTCCTCGGCGGCCCCCCGGGGCAGCGCGAACGCGCCGAGGCAAGCGGCGCAGAGGGCGGGGAGGACGTGGCGCGTGATCGACGCCCAGTGCACAAGCTTCATCGGTCGCCTCCAGACGTTTCCGACCCGTTCGTCAAGTATTCCAGGAGCCCGGTCACGTCGCCCGGCCCCCGGTCGTCCAGCAGCCCTTCGGGCATGATCGACACGTCCGACGCCTGCAGCGCATCGATCTCCGCGCGCTCGACGACGTGCCGCGCGCCGGTGCTCTCGAGCAGCTCGAGCGTCGTGCGCGACTCGCGCGCGAGGCGCCCCGCGAAGAGGCGCCCGTCGGCGGTCAGCACCGTCCACACGCGATAGGTCGATTCGAGCGAGCGGTTGGGGTCGATGATCTCGGCCAAGAGCTCCTCTCGGCCGCGCGCGCCGATGCCGGCGAGCGAAGGGCCGACCTCGCCCGTGAAATCGTCGAAGGCGTGGCACGTCGCGCAGAGCTCCTCGAACACGGCCCGGCCGCGCGCCGCGTCGCCGTCCTGCGCCGCGAGCGGCAGCAGGCGCTCGAGCACGGCCTGGCGGTCCGCGCTCGCGGCGCGCGCTCCATGCCCGTGCCCTCGGGCGCTCTTCGCGCGCGCCGCGAGCGCGGCGTCGGGGTGCGCCTCGAGCCGCTGCCAGTCCTGGACGGCGAGGTCGCGCGGGTCGATCGCGCCCCCTTCGACGGCGCCGAGGAGCGCCGCGCACCACGCCGGGCGCCGCTGCAGCACGGCGCTCGCCGCGCGCCGCACCGCCGGCGTGAGCGAGCTCCAGCGCTCGAGCAGCCCGCCGGCGACGCGCGCCGATTCGCTCGCGGCGAGCACCTCGACGAGCTCGCGGTTCCACTCCGGCGCCGCCTCGGGGCGCAGCTCCTCGAGCACGACGTCGATCGACGCCTCGCCCGCGTCCAGGCGCAGGAGCCGGCGCGCGGCGTCGAGCCGCTCGGCGTCGGAGAGCTCCTCGTCCGAGAGCCGCGCGCGCAGCGACGCGCGCGCCGCGTCGAGGTCGGCGGAGTCTGCTGCGCCCGCGCCGAGCTTGCGCGTCAGCAGGGCGAAGCGGTCGAGCGACGAGGGCGGCAGCGCCGCGCGCAGCCTCGAGAAGAGCGCGGGTTCGAGCGCGGCCCGCTCGAGCGGCGCGTCCGCGGGCCACCCGGACGCGAGGCCCTCGAGCACGAACTCCGCGAGCGCGGGATCGGCGCCGGGCAGGGCGTCCAGGATCGCGACCACGCTGTCGGCCGGCCCGCGCGCCGCGTAGTGGCGCGTCACGACGCCGACGACGCGGCCGACGGCCGGCGGCAGGCCCTCGAGCACGGGGTCGACCTCGACCAGCGCGACGTCGTCCCACCAGGCGACGCCGCGCGCGCGCCCCCAGCCCCCGAGCAGGCAGTTGACGCTGAGGCGCTCGCGCGGCCCGGAGTCGAACGTGCACTCGACGAGCCGCCAGTCCTCGGTCCCGGTGACGGCCGGCGTCACGGTCGGCTGGGGCATCGCGTGCACGTTCATCAGAGCGCCGAACGCGCGGCCCACGCCCTCGATTCCCTCGGTCCTGATCCAGCCCGAGAGGCGGTAGGTCGTGCCGGGCCGCACGTCGACGTCGGCGAACCAGCTCGTGTCCGAGCCCTGCTCCGAGGAGATCTCGAGGCAGCGCTCGCCCGTGCGGCCGCCCGCGGCCACGCGGTGGTCGGCGGGCCCCGAGTAGCCGCGCACGCGCCAGCCCGCCGGCAGCTCGCCGTCGAGCTCCTCGAACGAGGGATTGGGCAACAGGTTTGGCGGCTCGCGCCGCGCGCGCGGCGCGCGCTCGCTGCCCGCCGAGCTCGCGAGCGCCGCGCAGAGGAAGCCCGTGTCGTGGCGCGCCGCGGCCGCGGTCGCGGCGTCGGGGATCCAGCGGTCGTCGCGCGAGTTGGTCGGAAAGCCGAGGATCCGGAAGACCTCGGCGCCCGCGTCCGCGGAGGGCGGCATCTCGGCGAGCGCGAGCAGCGCCGCGCGGCGCACGAGGCCGTGGCCCTCGAGCAGCCCCGCGGCGAGCAGCTCGTCGCGCGCCTTTGCGTCGCGCGGCGCGACCGCGGCCGCGGTCTTGCGCACGCTCCAGTCGGGGTGCCGGGCGGCAGCGCGCAGGATCTCGAGGCTCGTCGCGTCCGAGCGCTCGAAGACGCCGAGGCCGTGCAGCGTCCACAGCGCGTGGACGGCGGCCGGGGCGACGCTCATCCTCTCCTCTTCGCTCGCCGCCAGCGCCGTCAGCGCGGGCACGACGTCGCGCTCTCCGCGCTCCACCAGGAGCCGCTGCGCGTGCAGCCGCCAGAGCATGTTGGGATGCCGCAGCGCCTCCACGAGCGAGTCGGGCCGTGCGGCGTCGGGGCCGGATGCGGTAGGCGGCTCGTCCAGGAAGGGCGGCACCACGCGCCAGATGCGCCCGTGCTCCTTGTCGCGCAGCGGGGTCTCGTAGGCGTTGCCCTTGCCGGTCCTGAACTCGCGCGGCGTGGGGTTGTGCTGGACGATGTAGCTGTACCAGTCGATCACCCACACCGCCCCGTCGGGCCCGACGTCGGCGAAGATCGGCGCGGTCCACTCGTCGCGGCTGGCGAAGAGGTTGTACGCGTCGTGCGCGACGAAGCCGCTCCCCTGGCGCTCGAGGCGCACCTGGGCGACGAGGTGCCCGGTGGGCTCGCACACGAAGGCGATCCGGTTCCAGTAGTCCATCCGGCCGGCCGGGGCGAACGCGCGCGCGGTGTAGACCGCGAAGCCCGCGGCCGCGGTGAAGCGCCCGTGCCAGTCGACCTGGCGTACGCGGTCCGTGATCGGGTGCATCGCGCGGTAATCGCCGATGAACGCGAGCCCGCCGCCGGCGTGCCAGCCGCGCACGCCCTCGTAGAAGCGGTTCGGGATCGCCAGGTGGTTGGCGTGGTCGCTGTTCGCGGTCGAGCAGAAGACCTCGCCCGTCTCGTCGATGCCCAGGCCCCAGGTGTTGTTCGTCGTCGAGCCGAGCACCTCGAGCTTCGAGCCGTCGGGCCGGAAGCGGTACACGGCCTGGCGGAAGGAGTGGCGCTCGCCCCCCACCTCGCCCTCGAAGCCCGAGTAGCCGACCGTGCCCCAGATCCAGCTGTCGAGGCCGAGCCGCAGGTTGCTCGGCCCCGCGTGCGTGTCGAGCGTGCCCCAGCCCTCGAAGAGCACGCGGCGCTCGTCGGCGACGTCGTCCCCGTCGCGGTCGGCGAGGAACAGCGTCTGCGGCGCCTGGTGCACGATCCAGCCGCCGTTCGCGCGCACGAGGCTGGTCGGGATGCTCAGGCCCTCGGCGAACGTGCGGAAGCGGTCGGCGACGCCGTCGCCGTCGGTGTCCTCGCAGATGCGGATGCGGTCGCGGCCCGCCCCGAGGTCGTTCGGGTAGTCGAGGCTCTCGACGACGAAGAGGCGCCCGCGCTCGTCCCAGGCCATCGTCAAAGGACAGACGACGTCGGGCTCCGCCGCGAAGAGCTCGAGCCCGAATCCCGTCGGGACGATCGCGTACTCGCGCGAGGCCGCGGGCGAGAGCGGCTTCTGCATCGTGCGCTGCGGCTCGTCCTGCACGCCCCAGGTCGGCGACGGTGGGTAGCTCGGCACGAGCGCCTCGACGTACTCGAACGACTCGAGCGGCGGCCGCGGGCGCACGAACCGGTCCCCCGCCGCCCAGCGGACGCCGCGCTCGACGAGGTCCTCGAAGCCGGGATGCATCCAGGTCGCCTCGTCGTGGCCCCACGCCGTGTAGAAGACCCGGCCTTTGCCGTGCTCGCGCACCCACGTCCAGGGCTCGCGGTGCTCGCCATCGACCCGGTACGAGAGCACCGTGCGCTCGGGGTTGTGCCGGTGGTGGACGTACGTCTCGTCGGTGCTCTCGAAGGCCATGAAGCCGCGCGTCACGGGGTGGTCGCGCTCGACGATCTCGGTGCGGAAGACGCCGTACCCGTGGCGCAGGAACTGCGCGCCGACGAGCTCGATCCACGCCTCGGAGTTGCGGAAGCAGTAGGAAGCGCAGTGCAGCGCGACCAGGCCCCCACCGCCGGCGACGAAGTCGAGCAGCGCGCGCTCGCTCTCGGCGGGCAGGACGTCGATGTTGGCGTAGACGATCAGGCAGTCGTAGCCCGAGAGCACGTCCGCGTCGAGGTCGGAGATGTCCTCGGTGTACGTGATGCGGACGCCGCGCGGCCGGAGCGCTGGGGCCAGCCAGCCCCGGAGCTGGGTGGGCCGGTGGTGGCCCTGGTCGCCGAGGAACAGCGCGCGCACGGGCGCCGCTTCCTGAGCGGCGGCGGCGGGCGCGAGCAGGCAGGCGAGGAGCGCGAGCCTCATCGCGCGCCCCCGTGACTCTTCCCCATCATCAGGGCGCTCGCCAGCGCCCGCTCGAACACGTCGAGCAGCACCTCGGCCTCCTTCTCGCCGAAGTCCATCGGCGGCTTGATCTTCAGCACGTCGTGCAGCGGCCCGTCCGAGCCGAGCAGCACCCCGCTCTCGCGCGCCTCCTGGATCGCCGCGGCTAGCAGGCCGGCGGCCGGCTCGAGCGTCTCGCGGTCGCGCACGAGCTCGACGCCCGGACCGTCGATGTAGCTGGGCAGGGCCTCGGCTTCGGCCTCGAGCCCGAAGAGCTCGCGCGCCAGGCGCGCCGCCTCGGCCGTCGCGAAGGACGGCGCCGCGGGCCAGCGGGTCGCGAGCTCCATGCGCGTACGGTACCAGGTCCGTCGCGCCCGTCAGCCCGCCGGAGCCGTGTACTCCCGGCTCTCGCGGAACACGCGCCGCCAGAGGCTCGTCTGCAGGAGGCCCTCGGGGTCGAGCTCGCGCTTCAGCGCCAGGAAGGCCTCGCGCTTCTCGGTCGGGAACATGCGCATCATCGTCTGGTAGCCGATCACGAGGTCCTTGGCAAAGTAGAATCTCCCGCCGCCCTCGAGGACGATGCGCGTCAGCTCGTCGCAGGTCCTCCACAGGCTGTCGCGGTTCGCGCGCGTCACCCGGAAGTCCAGCGCCAGGCTCCAGCCGTCGTTCGAGTGCGTCATCCAGAACGGGTCCGGCCGGTGGCGCTTGAAGACGCCCAGGTACGAGACGTGGCCGCGCCGCTGGCAGCGGCGCAGGATCTCGGTGTAGACGTCGTGGGCCGTCTCCTTGGGCAGGAACGACTGGTACTGGATCAGCCCCTCGCGCCCCGTCCTGCCGTAGGCGAACTTCCAGTTCGGCACGTAGTCGAGCAGGAAGTTGAAGCCGGCGTGGGACTGGCGGTACCAGCCCTTCATGCCCTCCATGCGGCCCGCCTGGTGCTTGGCGTAGTTGACCAGGCGCATGCCCCAGTCGTTGTTGAAGAGGCGCAGGATGCGCCACACCTCGCCCTTGGGGAAGACGCCCAGGATCATCCCGGGCAGCTCCTGGTACGCGACGCTCAGCGTCTTCTCGGGGTGCGGGTCGACGCCGGGAGCGAGGTACCGCGCGTGGTGCACGAGGCCGCGGCCGCAGTTCTCCTCGGCACCGAAGCAGTCGATCCAGCCGACGAGGTAGTCGGCCGCGGGAACGTTCGCCTCGAAGTAGTCCATCATCTCGCGCAGGTTGTGCACGGAGACGCCCTTCACCTCGAGCTCGCCCGAGTGGACGCGCTTGGTCTCGAGCTTGATGCGCGTGAAGCAGCCCAGCATCCCGAAGCCGCCGATCGCCGCGTGGAACAGGTCCGCGTTCCGCTCGCGGCTGCAGGTCCGGACCTCGCCCGACGGCAACACGATGTCGAAATCGAGCACGCAGTCGCCGAAGGTGCCGACCCTGTAGTTGTTCTTGCCGTGGATGTTCATCCCGGCCGTCCCGGCGACGGTCGGGAACATCGTCCCCGACACGACGCGCGGCCAGTAGCCGCGCGGCAGGCCGTGCTTCCAGAGCTGCTCGATCGTGACGCCCGCCTCGAGGTCGGCGACGCCGGTCTCGGGGTCGAAGCCGAGCACGCGGTTCATGCGCGTGACGTCGAGCACGTGCCCGCCCGCGTTCACGCTCGCGTCGCCGTAGCTGCAGCCCGTCCCGCGCAGGCCCAGGCTCACGCCGTCGCGCCGCGCGAGCTCGAAGGCGCGCGCGACCTCCTCGACCGTGCGCGGCCGCAGGACCCTGGCGTGGCTGCCGACCGCCATCCCCCAGCCCTCGACGTACTCGAAGGACGAGGCCGGGCCCCCACACCAATTGAGGCGATTGGGGCCATTCGGGCCATCCGGTGCCGCTCCGGCGCTCACGCCGGCCCGATCCGCTTGAACAGGAACGACGGGATCAGCCGCAGCACCGTCCCGACCGCCCACCAGCGCAGCGGCACGTAGCGCGTGTTCCACTTCCAGCGCGCCGCCGAGAGGATCTGGCGCGCCGCGTCGTCCGCGCCGATCAGCCAGAAGAGCCCCTCCGCGCCCCGCGTCATCGCCGTGTCGACGAAGCCCGGCTTGATCGTGCACACGTGCACCCCGACCTCGGCCAGCCGGTTGCGCAGGGCCTCGAGGTAGGTGTTCATCGCGGCCTTCGTCGCGCAGTAGACCGGGTTCCCCTTGCGCCCGCGGTCGCCGGCGATCGAGGAGATGCCGACGATCGTCCCCGCGCGCTGGCTGCCGAAGAGCAGCGCCGCCTCGTTGCACCAGGCGATGCAGCCGGCGACGTTCACCGCGAGCTGGGCGAGGTCCTTCTCGGTGTCGTACTCGTTGCGCTCGACCCTTGGCATGATCCCCGCCGCGTAGATCAGGAGCTCGAGCCCGCCGAGCTCGCGCACGATGCGCTCGAAGAGCTCGGGCACCTCGGCGGCCCGGGCGACGTCGTGCGCGTGGACGAGCACCTCGCCGCCGCTCGCCGCCGCGTCCTCGGCGCACGCCGCGCGCAGCTCCTCGAGCCTCTCCGCGCGCCGCGCGAGCGCCGCCACGCGGTAGCCCTCGCGCGCGAGCCGCCGCACGAGCGCCGCGCCGATGCCCGAGCTCGCGCCGACGACGATGGCGCGACGCTCGTCTGGCGGGGCGCCGTGGACGTGGGGCGGCGCGGGCGTGGTCTTGGGCGTGGGGGGGGTCGCCGTCGAGGTCATGGGGAGGCGGAGGGGCCGGGGGCTGGGCATTATGTCGAGAGCCCCTGCGGCAACCTACCGCCCGGTCGAGCGTCCCGCCGCCTCCGCGCTCCGACGCCGGTCGCGAGCGCGGCCGCAGGGGGCTGAAGCGCCACGCCGGACGCGACGCGTCAACCGCATAGACTTGGTTCGAGTCCGGATCGGGGAGCCACTGGGCTCGGCAGGAGGCAAACGGGGGCGCGCGGGGGTTGACGGAGGGGCTTCGCGGGCGCGGTGCGCGGGATCGACGCAAGTCCGCGACCGTGCGCAACCTGTGGCTGTCGCGGGGCTTGCGCTCGAAGTCTCTGTTCGCCGGCGTGAGAGCGGGTCCCCCGAGCCGAACCCCGGCCGTTCGGGGCGTCCCGAGCCCGACGGAGTCTCGAACTCTCTGCGAGTCTCTGATACGGGCCGAGAGTGGTTGACAGCCCCGCACGATCGGGAACGTCCCCGGCACCACGCGATCCCGGGGCTCTGGTTAACGGAAAGCGGTTTGCCGGTCTCTCTGTCGACGGGGCCCCGTCCTCCTCCACGCCCAGGACGTCGCCGAGCTCGGCGTCGAGGCTCGCGAGGAGCTCGGCGATCTCCGTCTCGTCGAACCCCACCCCCTCCAGGGCGTCCTCCTCGCGCAGCGACTCGAGCAGCCTTCCGAGCGCCGAGAGGTCCCACTCCGCAAGATCGCTCGTGCGATTGAGCGCGATGCCCAGCGCCGTCGCCGTGAGGTCGTCCACGTCGACCTCCACGACGTCGCACTCGCTCCAGCCCAGGGAGCGCATGGCGACGAGCCGGCCGTTGCCGCCGATGACCCGGCCGATGCTCTTCTGCACCACGAGGGGCTCGGCCTGGTGGAACCGCTGCAGGCTCGAGCGGATCGAATCGAGGTTGCGCTCGGGGTGCTGGCGAGCGTTCGCGGGGTCGAGGCGCAGCGAGTCCAGGGGGAC